>JAABUV010000533.1_pt1 | contig 57338 bp, 7 predicted proteins | sample 5559971 | NCBI WGS metagenome assembly JAABUV01 (sample SAMN10711881, study PRJNA513362) | rock metagenome | isolation source: Antarctica rocks | place: Antarctica: Victoria Land, Knobhead nord | collected 2015-12-19 | reverse complement strand
AAAAGTTCGTACGAATATCTATTATATTTAGACTTAAATTTACCTTATAACTATTATTACTTACTAATAAATAAAAGAATTATACTTTTAAGTATACTTTTCCTAAGTAAAAATCTTGAATTTTTACAGGCATTTTCTAGTATACTTATAGTCCTCCTTAGCATAATTATATGGATATAGTTACTATAAGCGATTTTTCTAATATTTTTATATAGAGTCTTAGCGGATCTAGAATAATTATAAAGGATTTCTAATAGGCGATTTCTAGTTAATTAGTAATATCTTTAAAGAATATATAGATCTGTAGCGCTATTCCTATTATAGTATAGTATAAGGAGCTATCCGAAGAATTAAAAGAAATGTAGAAGATCTTAGTACCTAGGCCTATTCTACCTTAGTAGGACTAATGAAGTAGTTATAGCCCTTATTATCCTTATAAATACCCTTACCGTTAGGTATTACCATTACCTATAGGGATCCGTAGGGGAAATCTGCCTTGAAAGCCCTTGTTTTCTCTACCTTTTATCTATAGATGATTCTATTACTAGGGTAACTAATATTAATATTACTAGAATAACTACCTATTAGCTATATCTTACTAGATCGACATCTTACTATTAATATATTTAAGAAATTAGGATAGTAAGGTATAAGGTAATAGTTTAGGTATATACTAGCGGAGGTTAATATATAACTAATTCTATATAATATATAGTTAATTATATATAGAAGTTATATTAGCGGCCTTAGCGTAGTAGAGTATTTACTAGATCTATATTCTAAGCGTCTAATTTTTAATATCGCGGAGGCTATACGTTTAGGACTATAAGTTAAGGTATATTATAGCTACTATTATATATATTTTAGTCTAATTAATAAGCATAGAGTACTAGGCGTCTAGATCTATAGTACTAAGTAATAATTTTTCTAGATCTAATAACTCCGTAGTATACTATATTAGTAATCCGCTATAAAGGTATTTAGGAATAATAGTAATAATATTACTATAGAAGTAGGCTAGATACTTTAGCTAATTAATAAACGTGTAGATATTATAATAAAAGATATATCTTCTAGTATTAATAACCTAAGTACTACTAGACTTTTTATTAGAGTACTTAAGATTAAAAAATCTAATATCTTCTACCCTTAATCTCTTAGTAACGGCGTTATTATAGTACTACTCCTATTCTTCTTCCTAAGTATTACTACTAATAACGTTAGACTTAGCTATTAATAGGACCGGTAGGACTAGTTAGCTAGAGTATTTAATACTAGGTATAGGAATAGACTACTAGTAATATTAACTAAAATACTAATTCAATTTTAAATCTAGTATACCTAAAAGTAGCCTTATAAGACTATTAACTTAGTCGTTAGAGAAGCTAGAGATAAGGGATATACCTTAAGGGTCGCTAATAGTAATATCTTAGCTAGTTTCTCTACTACCTTCTCCGTTACCTTCTCCGCCTACCTATCCTAATATAAACGCCGGCGGGCTATCTTCTTCTACTATAACCTAATATTCCTTACCCTTCTTAGGGCTTATAGCGACTAGCCTACTAAAAGGATCGCTAATAAAGAAGAGTACCTACTATAGCTAATACTAGGGGATTTACTCTTATAGGGGTTTCTACTATTCTTATAGTAATAGTCTCGTACATAGAGGCGTTAATATAATAGTAAGCGGAAGTAACTAAGGATAAATAATACTATATATAGGTATTACTACTATTTATTAGGAATAATAACGTGGATACGTAGATATAATAGATAATAAAAATATAAATAATAAACTATCTAGGAAGGATATAGATAGGATATATACGTGCTAAGCCTTAGTTATATAACCAGTTATATAACCTTAGGTTAGACTGTAATAGATTTAGGAAGTATTTAATAGTAATTCTATATTTTCCCTTATATATTCCCGCCCCTTTCTCGCTATTATAAACTATATAATAAGTATTAACTAGTCTTCCTAAATTATCTTTAGTAAATTAAGTATAGTAGTATATTAGTAAACTAGGGAGCCTGTAAAATATAAAAATATGTGTATTATACGTATATTATACGTATTATACGCATATGACTGGCGCGCTTATATACTAGCCCTAGAGCTTGATATAATATTATAAATTACTAAATACGTATTTAGTAACTTTTAGAAATACTAGGTAATAGGACTAATAGGGGATAAGTCCTACTAATTAGCTATAATATAACTATATAAGGCTAGTACTAACTAGGTAATTCTAATAAGTAACTAAGTCTTATTAATAACTAATAGTAATACGAGTACTTAGTAGGAATTAAATAGGAGGCGTAATATAGGTATAGAATACGGGGCTAGGTTAGGGGGTAACTCTACGCGTATATAAATTATATGAATCGACTGTATTTAAAACCTATATTACGCTAGCGTTAACGACGTAGCCGCTATAGCTCTAGCGAGCTTCCCGTTTCTTCCTAGCGCTAGAGGACAATCACGGATTTAAGGCCTTAAATCCGGATTTTCTATATTTAGGACTTTTAGGCTAGAATAAAAAAACCCTGAAATTTTCCTATTTATTACTAGTATTTTACCTGAAAAATACGCTTTTAATAGATTTAGTAGTTCGGATTTTCTATATAAGTTCCTAGTTTACTAATATATCTTTAACCTCTATCTAGGCCTTTTTATCTTTAGTCCTTAAGGTAGTAAATATTAAGAGTATCTTATTAATAGTCTTTTTTACTAGGATAAGTATATTAGAATATATATATTTAGTTATTCTATATAACTTACTACCTTAATATACTTTATAATAACGTCCTTAAATACCTTATTTATTTATACTAATATACTATTAGCCTTATTAAGGTGTAAAGATAGTTAATAGGTATTTCATATCTTAGAAGCTAGCCCTTAAGGGGTTAGAGAGAAGGGAGGTAGTATTATTAATATATCTTATAATAGTCTACTAGGTTTCTTTAATCTTATAGTACCTTTTATATATATTTCTCTATCTACTACGCCTAGGGTCCTAGTAGGTAGGTTTAGAAAAAGCTTCCCTTAGAGGCTATTAATTTTCTAGTCTTAAGCTTCCCCTTTAAGGATTTTTATAAAGGGAGTAGAGGTAAGGAGGTTATAACTAAGGCTAATACTAAAAGAGCCTTTTTCCCTTAAAGTAAGAGGGGTTAAGTAATAGTAGAAGTTATATATATATTAAAGTTAAAAGCCTTATTATTATAAAGAATATATATTATCTTTTCCTTTTTCTTAAATTAATTATAAGTAATATAGCTTCTAAGGTCTATTAAGTATAAGAGGCCTTGATATACTTTAATAGGGCTTATAATAGTATACCCTATTATATTAAAGTTTAGTAGCTATTATATTAAAGACTTATTAATTCCTACTCTTAGGGTAATAACTAGGCCTACCGCGGAGTCTAATAGCTTAACCCTCTTAAGTAGGATATAAGAGCTATTAGAGTTAATAAGGTTATTAGTAGTAATCTCTAATTTTACTAAGTCTATATATATTATAGTTAGATTAAAGAATAGGTAGTTTATAAAAAATATATCCTTTAAGCTATTTCTATCTTAAGGTATTTAATTACCTCTATTAATAATATTATTTACTACTTTAATTATAATATAATTAGAAGTATAAAGGCTAGATATAATCTTATTAATAAAAGGGCTTATATAGGTAATAATAGTATTAAGGAAGTTATTTTAGATAGCTTTAAAGAATTAGAGGGGTTATAAGCTTACAAGAGAAGGGTAATAGGTATTATATAATTCTAAATAGGTATCTTAAGATACTATTTCTTTATTTAAATTATTATATATCTCTAGGCTAAGTAATATCCCTCCTAGGTCTTCTTTAAAATAAGTTTAAATTACTATTAGCTTTATAGATATATAAGGTAAGGGTAAGTTAAAGAAGTAAATTAATATAATATTATTATATTATTAGTTATATAAAGTATTAATATATTATATAAAGTATTATTAGATAAACTTTATACCTTATTAAATAGTTCTGTTATATTATAAGATACTTATAAGACTTAATAACTATATAATATTATAATTATATAACTTTTTACCTATTTAAGTAGCTTTATACTATTATCTTATTATTATACTTAATATAAGGTTAAACTAGGAACCTTTATAAGGTTAGGACTTATATCTAAGGTCTTAGCTTAAATAGATATTTATAATAAAACTATTATATTAACTCTAAGGTATTTTAGAGGTTCTTAGTAGGCTCTTAAGTATTCTTATAAAGTTAATACCCCTTTTAAGATATAAGGTACTAGAGTTTATAATAGTAGGGCCTTAAGTTAAGAATTTCCTTAACTTCTTATTTCCTATTATCCCCTTCTTTAATAATAAGTCTAACTAGGGGTAGAAGTAGTATAAAATACTCCTTAATAATATTTTAATAATATAATTCTAGTAAGGAGATATAGAAAACTAAGTATATTTTTATTTAATATAGTAGGTAAAGATAGTATAAATTAAGTATAATAGTCTCTATTATAAGGAAAGGCCTAAGTTTCTTATAATTAAGTTTCTTATATACCCTCTAAGATATAATATTATTATTTTAAAGTATTACTTAGTCCCCCTTTTAAAGTATAAGAGGCTTATAACCCCTATTATAATATTCTACTTATATATTTTAAGCTTTTATAAGAATATCTTTTAAATATAAGTTAAGTTACTCTAACTCCTTAATAAGCTTAAGGGTACTTATATTAAGGTTAGGCGTAGGTATATCTAATAGTTAGAATAATATTTAATACCTCCTAATATAAATAAAGAAAGGGGTGTATTTTATAATATAATAGGGACTATTATTATATATATATTCTACTAGGGGTAACTAGGAAACCTAGTTATCCTATTAATAGTTTATATATACGTGGAGATACTATTTAACTACTTAGTTTTATTACTTTATTAGCCTATCTATTTATTAATAGAAGGTAGTTAAGAGCTAATAGTTATTACTTAAGGCCTATATTAATATCTATTAGAAGTAGGAGGTAAATAGTATATTATAATTACTTATAATTATATTTAGTATATTATATAATTAAAAAACTTCTTATATAAATATTATAATTTTATAATAGGGAATATAATAATATATCTTATTAAAATAGTTTATAACTATTATAATATAATTATAGGTAATCTTATTAATAGGATTTCTATTATAAGGTAAGTTAATAATAAAGTTAAGGGTTATAACCTTCTAAGAGCTATCTAGGACTAGAATAGGTATAAGCTCTTTATAAGGTTTATATCTAGAATACTTAGATTATTAATAGGTATTATAAGTCTTAATATACTCTTTAATATCTCTACCTATTATAAGCTAATAAAACTATTACTAGATAGTAGTAGTAGTATAATCCTAGCTAAGATAGCTTATAATTATAAAGTTATAAAAGTTCCTAAGAATCTAGAGTTATAAGGCTTTATTATTAAGTATATAAAATTAATTACCTTAAAAGTATAATAGGCTTATTACCTACTTAAAATTAATACTAATAGCCTTAATAGCCTTATTATCTTTTTTAAGCTTTTCTACTATTTCCTTTAAGATAGTTTATAAGAGCTTAGGGACTTAATCCTCCCTCTTAAGGTTACTTTAATTAGTTATAACCTACTTAATAGCCTTCCTCTACTATTATAATACCTAATTTAAAAAGGGGATTATTATATAAGATATATTAAGTTTATTATAATCTAGCCTTTTTAAAGATATATCTACTAGGTTTCTTCTCCCTAGCTAGTGTTATATTTTAAAGTTGAATATTAGTAGAAATTTAGCCTAATATACTTATTATTAGCTAAGGGTCTTAATAGTTAGAAAGGATTTAAGATTATAATAGTTTATAATAATTATAATTTAATATTAAGCCCCCTTTTAAGTACTTTTATTATACTTAAAAGGATATAATAATAGCTAGGAGTTCTTAGTTAAGTATATTATAATTTATCTTAGCTAGTATAAGCTTCTAATTATAGAATATAATAGGGTAGGCGTAAGTATCTTATTATTCTTAAGAGTATATACTTAAAAGTATATAATTACTTATATTAATCTTAACTTATAATAGTAAGCCTAGATTATAATATATTAATAGGGGAGTTATAATAAAGGTATCCTTTAATTAGTAGAAAGCTAATTCTACTTAATCTATCTAATTAAAGGATATAATAAGTTTAATTAGTTTAATAAAGCCTTATATAATTATATTATAAGCTTTAATAAATTATTTATAAAAGTTATAAAACTCTAAGAAGGCTTAAATCTACTTAATTACCCTAGGGGTTAGCTAATTATTAATAATTATAATATACTCTAGGTTTATAAAGATTCTATTAGGGTTAATAATATAACTTAAGAACTTTATTATATTAATATTAAATTTATACTTTTCTAATTTTATAAATAGGCTATGTTTATTAAGAGTAGTTAAGACCCCCTTTATATATCTTTTATAATCTATTAAGTTATTAGAGTAGACTAGTATATTATCTAGGTAAATAATAATTATAATATCTATTAAGTAAGCTAAGGCTTTATTAATATATAACTAAAATATAAACAAAGTATTAATAAGTTTAAAAGGTATAATATAATATTTAAAAAGGTTATAATAAATATAAAATACTATTTTCTATTTATTACCTTCCTTAACCTAAACTAGATTATATACTCCTCTTAAATTAATTTTAGTATATATCTTTATATATTATAGATAGTTTAAGATTTTAAAAATTAAAGGGATAAGGTATTTATTATAGATTATAATAGTATTAAGAGCCTAATAATTTATATAAAGGTATAATCCCCTATCCTTCTTCTTTATAAATAGAATAGGTACTTTAATAGGTAATTTAGAGTATTTAATTAATATAGTCTTTAAGGATAGTAAGCTCTATCTTAGAGAGTTTATAAAGAGGGTTAAATAGTAGGATAGTACCCTATTAAAGGTTTATAATATAATTAAAGGCTCTTTAATAGGGTAGTAACTTAATACCCTCCTTTCTATTAAACTTATCTACGTACTTTAAGTACTTTACTAGGAGTACCTTTAAGTTTATACCTTTAAAAGTAGTATAATAAGTATAAATTATATTATTCTTAATTATATTATTAAATTTATATTAGTTAAAAACCCTAATATTCTTTAATATCTTTACCTCCCCTAATATTTAATCTATAATAGGATTAATCTATTATAGTTATAAGAGGCCTAGGATTAATTATTATCCTTATATAAGTATTACCTAAAATATAAAATATTTATATTATATATAAGGGGCGCTTATTTTAATTTAATAAAGTACTTAAGATAAGATAGAGTTAATAGTCTTACTATTAATATCTACTACCCTAGTAGCTCTAGTATAAAGTAGCGTAAGTCCTAGAGTTTTTATAAACTTTTAATTAATAAAGTTAGCTATAACTCTATAATTAATAAGGGCTTAAAGGTTTATTTTAATATATTATAATCTAATAGTTATATATTCCTTTTATAATTATATTTAAGTAGTAATATAATTAATTAAGTCTATTATATTAAAGGTATTATTTAGGGTAAGTTATAAAAACTCTTTTTTAAGAGTCTCCTTTAGCTTTTAAAGCTATTTATCTAGGGTATACCTATTCTACCTTAAAGGAGGAGATAAATCCTAGGTTAAATACTCCTTGAAACCTTAAATACTTATAATCTTACCTTAGATATTATAAGTATATATTTTTTAGATAGGAGTAGTTTATAAGTTTACTTTTATAATCCTTCCCTTAATAGCCCTTTTTAATATAATATATATATAATCCCTTATCTTAATATTTCTTTTAATGATTATTATAAATATTAGACCTTTTTTCTATATTTAAGCTTATACCCTTTAAAGGGTTTAAGTTATCTAGCTAGTTACTTAGAGGGGAGTAAGGGTTAAACTCCTTAATCTTATTAGTTATAAATTATATCCTCTTCTACCTATTATATTCTACTTCCTCTCTATCCTTTATAATTTATTTCTTAATCTTAAGGTAATTTTTAGCCTATTATACTATTATCTTAAAGGTTATAAAGGTATTTGGTAGTTTAAATTAAAATTAATAAATCTAGTCTAGAATCTCCCCTAATAGCTTCTACCTAAAGGTATAATAGATAGTAGAGTTATTCTAGGAAAGATCTATTATTAAGGTCTTAAAATAATTAATAAAATCTTATATAATCTTACTTAACCTTATTTAAATCCTTTTTATCTTAAATTTTATATTAAGTTTAATATCTCTTATAAAGTAATTCTCTAATAACTATATTTAAAGTTTATCTTAGTCTTTAAATATATCTCTTTAACCCTTTAGCCTTATTAATTATATTTATATTCTAATCTTAAGGCTAAGATAAGTATAAGTTATAAAGGCTTATATATCTATACCTTTAATAAGTTATAAGTTAAAAAAATTATTATAATTAATAATTTAAAGATAGATATTTATAAGAGGGCTAGTAAATATAAGGGGTTTATTATATTTAACTCGCTTCTAGTTCTAACTAATTAATATAAGTATTTTAATAATAGGGTTATAAGGGAGGGTAGGTATTAAGCTAGGCCTTATACTCCTTATAATTAACCTTAAGAGGTCTATTAACTATCTACTATATCTTATAGATTTAATAGGGGTAGAAGTTTATTATACTACTTCTACCTCTAAGGCGTTAATCTATTTTAATAGCTATTAATATATATCTAAATTAATTATATCCTTATAAGTTTAATCTACTAGTTATACTAATAAAGAAGATATTATTATAAGAGGTCTACTAGGTCTTTATTAGGCTATAATAATAATAGCTACTATAATATAATTTTAGTATAAAATAGTTTAACTTAATAGATATTCTAGGGCTCCTAGCTTAATAATTATAAGCTAGGCTTTATAGTAGAAAGAATTAATATAATAGCTATCTTATATCTTACCTAGGGTATATAGTATTATTATTATAATAGTCTTAATTCTTAACTATATAAGAGTCTTAATAATATCTACCTAATAGTATAATCTATATATAGCTCCTTCCTACCCTAATAGCCCTTATACGCCCTGCCGTTTATAGTTTTACTCTTAAGAAACGCTATAAAAAGGGGAAATTCGTAGACTAGGAAATAGGAGGGAGTAAAAGCTATATTTATCTTTAGTTACAGCTATAATTAATCGTAGTAAGAGGGGTATATCACTTCTAAGTATAAAGACCCTTTTAAATAATATAAGGTAAATATTATAGTTGACTTAGTTTATAAGATTCTTATTACTATATTAGCTACTTATATTAGCTCCTTATATTTACGGCTTCTAGTATTAATAGCTCCTTCCTTTTGTAGCTCCTATATTAACGGCTTCCTATATTAATAACCCCTTATAAGAATAATTTACTATATAGATAGCTTCCTATATTATAATATAACCCTTACGCGAATAAGATAGCTTATTAATTCTTATTATACTTAAATGTAATAGACTTATCACCTGTCTATCTTCTTACTATAATAGAATATCCCTAATTTAGGACCCTGAGCTTATCGCAGCTTATCGGTTGGTTAATAAGTGCCCCTGTTTCCTTTCCTAGACTAGCGCGAATATTAGAACTCTGATATTTCTTCGCATTCTACCTATATATGCACCTACGCTTCATGATATTTTCTATTTAAATAAAGTTATATAGCTTACTTTTAGCTATCTAACGCTTTAAAAATAACGAAAATCGATGCAGTAGTTTAAAAGATATATCGGAATGAATAGATTTACCTACCAAATTCTATGCGCTAACGGCTAGAATAATTAGATCAATAATAAAAATCCTATTATTGTTTATAAATTACCTATTCTACTACCTTACCTACTAACGTGTCTGATATCGGCCTAAATAGGGGGAAATATCCGTCTCATTACTAGGTATGTAACGCTGTTAGAATGATCCATATTGCTGCATGGGTCTATAGGCTAATGCTGTCGCATTTATAGGCTACCTACCTACCTACCTACCAACGTGTCTGATTTGCTCCCTACTATTCACGTTACCTACCAACGTGTCTGATATCGGTCTGAATGGGGGTGGATATCCGTCTTAGGGGAAATATCCGTCTTATTACCAGGTATGTAACGCTGTCAGAATGATCCATATTGCTGTATGGGTCCATAGGCTAATGCTGTCGCATTCACAGGCTACCTACCTACCTACCTACCTACCTACCAACGTGTCTGATTTGCTCCCTACTATTCACGTCACCTACCAACGTGTCTGATATCGGTCTGAATGGGGGTGGATATCCGTCTCATTGCCAGGTATGTAACGCTGTTAGAATAATCCATATCGGTCTATAGGTGTATAGGCTAATGCTGTCGCATTCACAGGCTAAAACGTCTAATTTGCTCCCTACTATTTACCTCACCTACTAACGTGTCTGATATCGGTCTGAATGGGGGGAAATATCCGTCTCATTACCAGGTATGGAACGCTGTCAGAATAACCTATATCGGTCTATTAGTACATTAGCTAATGCTGTCGCCTGCACAGGCTACCTACCTACCTACCAACGTGTCTGATATGCTCCCTACTATTCACGTCACCTACCAACGTGTCTCATACCTACCAACGTGTCTGATATCGGTCTGAATAGGGGGAAACGTTATTCACCTCACCTACTAACGTGTCTGATATCGGTCTGAATGGGGGTGATATCCGTCTCATTGCTAGGTATATAACGCTGTCAGAATGATCCATATCGGTCTATTAGTGCATTAGCTAATGCTGTCGCATGTACAGGCTACCTACCTACTAAAATGTCTGATATACTCCCTACTATTCACCTTACCTACCAACGTGTCTGATATCGGTCTGAATAGGGGGAAATATCCGTGTCATTGATAGCCTACTATGTCTGATGTGCTCCCTACTATTCACCCTACCTACCAACGTGTCTGATATGCTCCCTGCTATCTACCCTACCTACCAACGTGTCTGATATCGGTCTGAATAGGGGGAAATATCCGTGTCATTGATAGCCTACTATGTCTGATGTGCTCCCTACTATTCACCCTACCTACCAACGTGTCTGATATGCTTCCTGCTATCTACCCTACCTACCAACGTGTCTGATATCGGTCTGAATAGGGGGAAATATCCGTGTTATTAATAGCCTACTATGTCTAATATGCTCCCTACTATTCACGTCACCTACTAAACGCCAGGTAGTAGGAGTGATTTTCCGACGTAAAAATCTTGAATTTCTACAGGCATTTTCTAGTATCTATATAATTCGTTAAGACCGGGTAGGAAGCTAGTATAAGATAGCTTCTTAAATAAAAAATATCTTCTAAAGATACTATTTTAGTTTACTATAATATAAAAGCTAGTTAATAATATCTTTAAGTTCTAATCTTATATTATATAGCGCTAAGGATTAAAACCTAGGTAGTATTAAAATCTATACTAGACTAGTAGAAGATACTATAGTTAATCCTAGAGAGAAATAGATTACTTTAGGATAATATTATACTAGCTTAGGTATATAAATAGGTCCTCCCTATACTTATATTAGTATAAGTACTAGTAAAGATTAGAGTAAGTAGGAATTCTAGTAATTCTCTATATACTCCTTATTTACTATACCTCTATCTATGAAATATTTATAGAACTTGTTATCTAGGAAATATAGTCTTAGCTAAGAAGTATTACTCGCGAGGATAATAATATTATAGTAATATTAGATTTAGTTAGATTAGAAGCAAGCTTAGATATCTATCTATATAAATATAGGTCTATTAAGAAAGGATACCTCTAACGCTTATTAGACGCGTCCCTAGCTCGCGTTAATTCTTAGTATCCCTCCGTTATTATTAAGACTATATATACGTAGCGATATAAAGATTTAGTAAGATTAGTAGATAAATATATATACTATTCTAATAGAAATATCTCTGTAATCCTTAGACTTACTATTAAATATAGCGTTAGATCTAGGAGGGTATTAGTTTCTATCTAGCGACCTTAGTTTATACTAGATCTAGAAAGGGAAGGAGCTACTATTCTTAAGATAATTAGTATCTAAGAAGATAATACCTTCCCTACTACTTTAATATTAACTATAATATTAAAAGAGATATATATATAATAATTTCCTATAGCTTATAATTCTTAGTACGTTTTAGCTTCTAAATTTTATAATAGTTAGAAATAATAGTACTTATTATAAATAGTTCTAGGAATATTTCTTCTAAGACTACCTTAAGTCTTAGTAAAAAGCTTACTATATAATTTATATAATTCCTAAGGTTATATAGAACCTAGGCATATAATCTAATAAAATATATAATACTTATAAGTTATCTATATATAATTTAGGTGTAGTATAATAGTATTATAATAACTAATAGATAGATATAGCTATATAGAATAGAATAACTATTACAAGAAATCTCTACTAGTCTACTAAGACCCCCTAACTAGTCCTAATTAGTAAATACTAAGGTTAACCCGGCCTGAATTCCAATAATTATTAGTAGGGTACTTAGAGCGAGTTATAGTTAGAGTAGGCTTTATATTTATCTAGTATATAGTTAGGAAGTATTTAACGCCTATATTATAGCGTATATATTAAGTAGCTTATAGAGTATTAAGAGTTTCTAAAAGTATTATAATTAGACTTATAGAAGCTATATAGAGCCCTAATTAAAGTATATATTTAATACGTAACTAATCTATTAATAGTATATCTAATATACGTTTATCGCCGTTAATTATAGTATCTGTAAACTAGGTATATAGGAAGTACTACCTTGAATATAGCTAACCCCGTATAATAAAATCTTCTAGTAGTAGCTAGCTAGCGTCCTTATTAGGCTTAGGGAAGTCTTCTACCTAAACCTTTATTATTATAGCGTAAGGCTCTACTACTAAGGTATTAAGGAAAGAATAAACGGCGGCTTAAGGAATATCCTTCTTAATAGCTCCCTAAATAGGATTATCTTTAAACTTATTCCACGCTTACTAAACGAGAATAAGACTCTAGATAAATACTAGATATATATATACTAAAGGATAAACGTTTCTAAGATTAGAATATTTTAAAGAGATACCTAGAGTAACTAAAGTAAGTCTAGAAGGTTATAAGATAAAGAGAGGAAGTATTTTAGATTCTAAAGTTATTAAAGTATTAGCTTCCAGCTATATAGATTCTATTAAGGGAGATATATTCTTAGAAGTACCTAAGTTATCATAAGCTAGTATTAACTACTACTATTTAATCCTATAAGTATTTTTATAGGCTAAACGTAACCTTAATTTTAGTAACCTTTACTTAGGGCTATATTCTAATAATACGGCGATATTAAAAATAGTAGCTTATACTCCCGTTTCCTTAAACTAAGATAAAGCTTTGGAAATATAACTTCTATAGAGGCTACTAATATCTAGCTCCTTAGCTACTTTATTAAACCAGTTAAGTAAATCTAAAGGGTAACTAGTTAAAAGGATACTATACGCCTTAAAGAAGATAGTTTTAAATAATAAAGATAGTTAGGAAGCTAGATTCTTACCTTAAAGAATTAGATTAAATAATATTAAGATACTACCTTAAGTAGTTCTAAATAGAGTAATATAAGTTAAGGCCCTTATATATAATAACTACTACTTTAACGTATAAGGATAAGTAAATATAGTAAGATAGTAGTATAATCTCCTAATATCTAAACTCTTAGTATTAGCGGCTTTACTATACTAGAAAGAGGTAATATTACTTTATACTTCTCTATAGTTACATTCGTAGTCTTTAATAGCTATCTAATATCTTCTAAGGTCCCCTAGATAAATACAGCTAATAAGTACTTAAAAAGTGTAATATATCGCGGTAAGATTACTAAGGCATTTAATCCAGGTATCTTAGAACGTTAATACTATCTTGTAAAGAAGCGCTATTATGGAATACGCTATATAGATAAACTCTAGTATATACTCTAGAGAACCTAGGAGCCTACGCCGTAGAACCTTAAGGAATATATAGATTCAGTGTCTCTATATCCTTACTAGTATCAAATATTTAGCAGCTAGTCTACTTAAAGCTAGACTAGTAGAGTAATACTAAGATACTAGAAAGAAGTTATAATACTTGTATAGTAATTACTTATAAAGTACTATTAATAAATACTACTAGTTATCCTTTAAGTCGATTCTTTTAGCTAGATCCTTTTCCTATATAGTAGTAGATTATTATTTATGAATATTAATATATTTAGCTTCTACTATAACTAAACCTACGTAGATACCTTTCACCTTAATTATAAGTTACTTATAACTAATAGGCTGTATCTCCGGCTGTAAAAGTATCTTAGGTTCTACTCTAGGGCCTCTAAGATTATTATTATTATTATCTAGTAGAGATCTACTACTTACTAGTATTTATCCTTCTAGATTATAAGGTTTTACTTTAATTTCGTTGGTATTAAGATAAATATAGTTATTTAGAGCGCGTTACTAGAAAGGTTAGTATTTAAGCGGTTACTAGTAATTAGTCTTAAATAACTCTAGTTCTTTTAGAGTAATATAAGGTTCCTTAGAAGGTCCTAATAGTTAGGATAGGCTAATAAATCCTAGTATATAAACTATCTAAGCTACTTTATATACCTTCTAGCTATCTTTATCTAGATTCTATAAAGCTTGTTTAGCGCTAGGGATAGTCTATCTAGACTCTAGGTCAAGAAATTAGATATTCCAACGATTAAGGTTAGGTAGTATTAGTGAGAAATTACTAGAAGGAACTTAGGTATAACGAGGGCCTCTACGTAAATTTCTAGTAGTCTAAGTATTAAAATCTATATTAGGGGAAGTAATATTAGCTCTAAGTAGCCGTAGTTAATCTAAGAATATTAATCTATCTAACTACTCTCTAGGCCTACTATACTCTAGTATTAGCTAATTAATATTACTTACTTTTATTTTAAATTAAGATTCTATTACTTAGTCTTAACTAAGGGTATACTCTCTTTTATTAATACTCTCTAGATATCCGATTAAGCTAGAGATAGCTAATAGTTAGGGAAGGAGTTTTAATGTTATATTTTTACGGTATAGTTTTATTAAGTCGCTATTTTCCTTATACGCGAGTAGTCTTATATATCCCTGAGATTTTAGCTCCTCTAGAGACTCCTTAACCTATAATAGGCGGATGTAATTATTAGCTAATAAATACTAGAAGCCTTAATAAAGCCTCTTACTAGCCTATTATAGGTCTAAATAATACTTTATAGCTCGCGAGATAGATATATTTAATTCATAGACTAATTTAAAGAAAGTAGTAAAAACGGGTTAGTTAATAAAGGTAAAAAAAGGAAAAGGAAAAGGAAAAGAAAAAGAAATAAAAAAGCTCTTGTAAGAATAGGTAATAAGGTAGTCCTACCTAGTACTACTAAAGAGCGCCACCTAATAGTAGTACTAGATAGTTAGATAAGAGAGGCTAAATAGGTAAACTAGTTATAATAGTAGATCTATATAAGTAGTACACCTTATTAAGCTAGAAAGTAGTACTTATAGAATTTCTTAAATATATATTACTCTTATATTATTAGATTCTTACTACGTGAAAATAAAGATAAAAAAAGAGTAGGTATTAACTTTACCCTATAAATTAGACTTTTATATAATACTAATAGAAAACTACGAGTAGACTTATTATAAAACCCTCTATAGACTAAAGAATATTAGTATATTAAGGATACTTCTTTACTTCTATAGCTAGTAACTCGCGCTTCTTTTCCTCTTATATATATTAGATAACTATAAGCTAGGTACTTATATACTTTAATTAACATCTAAGCTACTACTTATTCCTATAGTTATATATATATAACTTAGAATTATACTACTTTAGAAATAAGTATATATATATCCTATTATAGTAGAGTTATATATTACTATATATTAGCCTTATTTTACTTTATATCTATAAGAATTTCGCTCGCTCCTTAGAGGGCTAAACTAGACCTAAATTCCAGATCTATTAGTTATCTATTTACTATAGTCTAGGGAGTTAACCCGCCCGTAACAGCTTTAATCTCTTAATGTAGTATAGACCTTATTTCACAGTTTTCTTTTAATAGCTAGCTAATAGAAGATTATACCTCTTAGCCGTACTACCTATTTAACGAGAATAATAATTTCTATAAAAGTAGTATCTTTATAAAGAGAGTATTAGGTATTATCTATAATAATATTATAATTATAAAGGGTTTCTTTATCCTAATCTTATAGGCCTTTATAAATACTAGACTATCTCCTAAATTTAACCCTTATAAGGTAGTAGCGCTATAACTACTATAAACCTAGCTATAAAGTATAAAGATTATAACTTCTCTTCTAATAGTTATATATAGTAGAAGTAACTAGAGGGAATAAAATAAGTAGGCCTAGTATATAACTATAATATCGAGATTTAATGCCTTAAAGGCTAATAGATATAGGTATACGAGTTCTATTATATTAGGAAGATAAAGTGTAATAAAGGAAGACTAAAGTACTTAATATATACTAAGAGTAATAGTATATATAATTATTAACCTATACCCCCTAAAAGGTCGTACTATTACTTAATCTATAAAGTTTATAATTTACTAATCTTCTATAGGGCCGATTATTTATATCAGGAAATTATAAATTACTTAAAATCTACTTAAGATATAGTAAATAACTTTATAAAGAGGATAGATCTTAGACTTAATTATATTTAGTAGATTTTATAGAGAATCTACTAGTTAACCTTAGCTAATAAATCTACGATTAAAAGGTCTAATAATATAGGATAATTAATAGCTAATACTTAAATTTTAGTAGGTTTAGAGCTAGGATTTAGCGTAGATTATACTACTACTTAGAGGCGACTCCTTAGAGAGATTATAATTATACCCTTTTTAACCCCTATTACTAGCTCTCTTAAAACCTTTATTATAATTATATCTAGGAATCTTTCTTACCTAATATTAATCTAAAACCCTATCTAATAGTTATAGTAATAATACTTCTTTATTAAGGATACTATTAAGTAGTTTAAGTATATTTTTACTAGTATCCTTAGTATATAATATATAGGAGAGTAATAAGATTATTTATTTAAAGACTATCCTACTATTACTAATATCTTAACTACTCTATATATTATTAAAGTCCGCTAAGTAGCTACTTCTAATAGGTTAAGTAGTATTATCTATAGTATAAGGAAGGAGTCGCCTATAATATAATAAAGTATATTAGTAAACTAAGGAGCCTATAAAATATAAAAATATGTGTATTATACGTATATTATACGTATTATACGTATATAACTAGCGCGCTTATATACTAGCCCTAGAGCTTAATATAATACTATAAGTTACTAAATACGCATTTAGTAACTTTTAGAAATACTAGGTAATAGGACTAATAGGGGATAAGTCCTACTAATTAGCTATAATATAACTATATAAGGCTAGTACTAACTAGGTAATTCTAATAAGTAACTAAGTCTTATTAATAACTAATAGTAATACTAGTACTAGTACTTAGTAAGAATTAATAGGAGGCGTAATATAGGTATAGAATACGGGGCTAGGCTAGAGGGAGGTACTCTACGCGTATATGAATTACGTGAACTAACTGTATTTAAAACCTATATTACGCTAGCGTTGACGACGTAGCCGCTATAGCTCTTGCAAGCTTCCCGTTTCTTCCTAGCGCCAGAGGAAATTCACGGATTTAAGGCCTTAAATCCAGATTTTCTATATTTAGGACTTTTAGGCTAGAATAAAAAAACCCTGATATTTTCCTATTTATTACCAGTATTTTACCTGGAAAATACGCTTTTAGCGGATTTAGTAGTTCGGATTTTCTATACGGGTTCCTAGTTTACTAATATAGCTAGGGTTAGCGTAAATTCTTCTATTATTTCTTAGAGTTAAAGGTCTTAAATTAGTTATTAATATAGATATAAGCTCTTATATAACCTTATCTAATTATTTAGTACTTTTAAAGTCTAACTATAATATATAGAGCTTTATTTAAGAAGCAAGGTATATTATTCGCTTACTTTTAAAGAGATAGAAATTAAAGATAGATTCGCTTACTTTTACTTACTATTAAGAGGATAGTAGCTTATAAGTTAAAAGGAAATTAATTAATTTACTATATACTAAATCTAAATAGTAGTTATAACGGAAGACTTAAAAATATTATTAGCTTACGCTAGAAAACTAACAGGTACTAATAATATTATACGAAGACTCTAGATAAGAGGATTAGAATAGTTAATACTTAAGGCTTTAGTAAAAGGCTTAGACTTTAAAAGAATACATTTTAATTCCTTTAGATTAAAATATCTAAATTAATAAGAATAGGAGGAAACGCTTATATTATAACTAATTTATGATGTAGAAAGAAGATATATTCTCTATATATAGGAAACCTACCTAAGTACGTAGAGTACGGAAGCCTTCCGTAAGGAAGGCGTACTAGGTAAATAGCGCTATTAATAATAGCGATAATAAGTAAATACCTAGTAAATACCTATAATAAATAAAGCTATCGTCCTAATAGTAATATAATTACGTATTAGTAGACGTGCCTTAATTAGAAGCGCTTGAAGTAAAAAGGAGATAATTCTATAAGGTAAGAAATTATACTTATATATCGCTGTTATTACTAACTATCCCCTAGCCCCTACCTTAGGCCCGTTTACCTCCTTATATACCTAGATAAGCTCCGGAGTATTTAATAGGCGATAATCTAGTACCTATTAGTTATCCTTTAATCTATAACCTAGCTACCTAGTAAGGTACTAGGTAGACTAACTATAACCCTAATAAATTTAACGCTTTTATAAGAGCCGCTTAATGTTATATTTAACGTCTCAATTAATAATAATAGGCGGGGTAGGAAGGCGGCGGTAATAATAAGGGTCTTCTACTAGATTAATAGTAGGTTTAAGATAGGCTATTAAGATAACGTCGTGAATTTATATAATATCTAGTAAGTCTAATTAATAAGTAAGATATCTAATATATTTAAGGACCTTAAATAGCCTAATAAACTAGGGACCTAGTTTTTTAGATATAATACTAGGAACCCTATAGCCTTTATAAAGGCGGAGGTTAATAAGATTACTAACCTTAAAGAACTTAGTTATATACTAAGAATTATAGTAGTCTTTTATTCTAAGTAAGGTAAAAGTAATAGCGTCTTTTATATTAATATACGACGGCCTATATTCTATTATAGTAATAGGCGTACGGGGTATTCTTTTAGTAGGACGGGTTACTTTTATAGTAGGTAGCTATATCTTTATAATAGGTAATAAGGGCCTTATTAGTAAGGTAGTTATTATATCTAGTTATATATAGTCTAACTTAGACTTTAGTAGATCTAATACCTCCCTTATTTAAAATCTATAAAGTACTTTAGTAGGCGTCTTATTCGTAGATATATATTTCGTAGAGTTATTAAGCGTAGCTATTATTCTTAGAAGAATAGCCAACTATAAAGAATCGTGTTTAATAGTAGTAATATAGTATTAAAGGGCTATTTTAATAGTTTAATTAGACCGTTCTAATTAACCGTCTATCTAGGGGTACTAGGTAGCTAAGTAGAGTAAATTAACCCTTAAGTAATAAAAGATACTCTACTATAACTATACTATAAATTTCTAATCTCGATCTAAGATTATTACTTAAGGTAAACCCTAGTTAATATTAGCTAATCTATTAAGTAACCTTACTACCTAATCCTTTACTATCTAGGTTATCTTACCTAGAATAAGGGTAATTACTTTAGAAAACTTATATATAACTATTAAGATACTATTAAAGCCTTCTATAGTTAAGGGAAGTACTAGGATAAAGTTAATAGTAATTATATAGAATAGCTAGGTAGGGGTTAGGATAGGCTATAATAACCCGTATAACTAGTACCGTAGTATCTAGTTATATTAGTATCAAGGGTAATAGCGGATAAATTTATAAAGCTTCTTAGATAAGTTATAGATATATAAACCCTCCGTTAGCCTTTTATATATACGGGCGTAGCCTAGGTATCCTAATTTATTATGCGCGAGCTTAAATACTTCTACTTTTATAGTAGAAGGGATATATAGACGTAGCCTATATTTATTATCTTTAAAGTATAAGACTTATCTAATAAGTTTATATACTAGGGTTATAGTATTATTATAAAGGTTATTATTCTACTTAACTATTTCTATTATTTTTACCTATTAAGGTTTATCTTAATAACCGGTAATAAGCTAATCCTAAAAGGTATTACTTATTTCTACTAGGCTAATAGGGAAGTATTTTATAGATAAGGTATCTAATTCGCCTTCTACGTCTTACTATAGATAATACTTATAACTCGCTAGTCTTAATAAGGTATTAGGTACTATATTTACCTTGCCTAGTTTATAATAAACGTCTAAGTAAAATTACTAAAGATATTCTAATACTCTAATAAGGCGGAGATTAAGTTTCTTAGTTAAGACTATATTTAAGCTTATTTACCTAACTATTAAGACCGCTGCTAAATAGTTTATATAAACTATTATAATAGGCTTTCACGTCGCTTTAATTATATAATAGACCTTTTTAATAACCTATATTAACCCTATAACTTTAAGTTTAGTAGGATAGTACCTAGTCTTAGCGTTAGTAAGTAAACGACTAAGAAATAAGATAGGTTACTAATATTTTTACTTAGGGAACCTAGGTAACCCTACTATTATAGTTATAAAAGAAGGGCCTTATTTATAAGCGTCCTTAATAGTATAGTAGATAATAGCTTTAAAATTAAATTTCTTACTTATATCTAGATTAACGAATAGTTAACGCTACTTATTAAAGTAGTAGAGGATACTTAGGGAGGTAAAAAGCTTTTATAGATAGTAAAAAGTATTTAATTCTTTAGGCGTAGGCACTAAAACCTTTAGTCTACTAGCTATTTTCTTGTATATATTACCCTTAATAGTAATTAACTTTACTAGTAAAGTCTTATATTATAGTAAAGGCTTTATAATAGTAGCGTAGAACGCTATATACTACCTATTATAGCCTGTTATACTAAGGTATTTCTTAAGCTAACCTAGGGTATCTAGGAATATAAGTATAGTAATAGCTATAAGTTTCTTAGCCGCTATTAATAGACTAAGTATATTAACCCTTTATCTAAGTAAATATATAGAGGAGTATCTAAGAAATAACTTTTTAGGAGATAAGTATATATTATACTTATTTAGTTTACTAAAGACTTTATAAAGGTACTTAAGATATTCGTCTAATAATATAGAGAAAATTACTATATTATCTATATATATACAATAAAAGTAATAAACTTCCTAGAGTATAGTATTAATTATTTACTAGATATATACCGGCGAATTTCTAAAACCTATTATAGGCACGTTAAATATTTCTTAGCCTCTATAAGAAGTTATAATAAGGCGGTATTAGTAGTCTTACTTTACTTACTATTAGTAGAAGAAGCTTACTATATTAACTATTAAGTTATATAAAGTATTCTGTAGTAGGATAAGTATCTCTAACTAGAGAGGAATAGGGTAGGTATTAGGTATTATAATCTTATTTAATACCCTAATATTAATAATAACTCAGCCTTTTAGACTATTAGAAGTAGTTTTCTAAATAATAAAGTAGGGGAAGGAGAACGGCGTAGACGTATTTATCTATTCTAACCTTCCCTAAGAATAAAGCTTATTAAATTTAGTATTAATTACTTCCTTATTACGTTAACTATAAGGGTATACTTATACCTAACCTATTTTATATAGATCTTCCTAATTATTAAGTAAGGGGATCTCTATATATTATAACTTAGGAATACTAATAATATTACTAGTATCTCTCTAAAGATTAGGAAACTTATTAATAATAGTAGTAATTAAGGTACCTACCTAGGGTATAGTACTATAAATTATAACTCCGGTGGGATAATATACTTTAATTAAAGTTAAGGTATTAAGGGCCTTATTTACTTAAAGACTTATTATAACTAACTAGGGAGATACTATAGCTATAAAGGCTGCTATAGTAGTAAGTAAACTACGTATACTAAACCTTACCCAGCTAGTTATTTTAGCAGGGGGCTTACTTACGAGAGCTTTACTATTAGAATTAATAAGAAAGTAACCGGCTAGCTTATATTTAGCTACCTTACTAAGGACCTAGTTATATATAAGTATAATAGGGCTATTAGTATTATTATAAATAAAAATATAAGATATTACTATATTAATAATATATATATATAGTAATAGAGTATTTAATATCTCAGGTTTAAATATAAAATTATAGTCCTAAGGTAATTTTAATATTTAATACTAAGAGTCTAAGACTAGTATAGCGAAGTTACTATAAGCTAGTATAGTTATCTGTTTCTTAGTAAACACTAAGGTAGTAATACGAGGACCTTAACTAACGACTATAATAGGTATTCTTATATTCTAATAGGATCCGATTTTTATTAAGTTATCCCTAAAGTTAATAACTATTCTCTTAGGCTTTAAGATATTTATAATAATAAGTACCTTAGCTAATAACTTATCTATAATATAAAATTTATATTCTATTAAAGTAACCTTCCTATTAAGGCTCTTAAAGAATATAGGGATCTTAGTAAATTTACTAGTATTATATTTCTTATCGCTAATACCTCTTATAATTATAAGTATAAGTATCTTTTCTATTAACGCCGTTAGAAATACTATAAGTAAGAAGTCTCGATTAATAAGACTTACTTAAGTACTATTATCTATATAGATATAGTATTTATCTCCCCTAGTAGAAAACGTAACGGGGACTATAATATAGTAATATCCCTAGAAGCTATTTCCTTTAATAGTAATATCCGTAGAATTAGATTAAATAATAGAGGACTTAGATAATTTACTTAATTTACCTACTTTACTAGTAGAAGTAGGTGTTACTAAAGGCTTTATAAAGGAATAGCTAGAACGAATATACCTATATAAGGCATTATTTAATTTAAATAAGGAAGTATAAGTACAGTATATTAATTTAGGTAATCTTAGATTAATAAAGTAGTTTTCTACTATATTATTAATATTTAATCTATTAACGGCAGTAGAGCCTAAAGGCTCTAGTAGAGACTAGTCTTAGTCTACCTATTAATCTACTTAAGACTAATTAATACCTTAATAGTACCCTTCTTTATAAGGATTATATTATTCCTACTTATTAAGGACCTTAATATTATTATCCCCTTCCTTATCCTTAGCGGTTACTTAGTAGGCCCGGTTATTATACGGACGCGGGGTATTATTTACTTAGAAAGGCTTATTCTAAAAAGGTAGCTTATAATAGGGATTTTTATTATTAACGTTATTCTACTATATCCTAGCTATTATATTTACGTTTCCGCTGGTAATTTATAACTATTAGCGACCTCTAGGTAAAATCCTTACTTAGATATTTTATAGCTACTATTAATTATTATTATTACGATCCTATAAGTTATAGAAAGGATTAATAAATAGCCTATTTTTATAAGGATTTAACAGGTTACTATAAGGTCTAAAATTATTACCGTATTAGCTATTCCGCTAATATAGATTTAAATTAAAAGGAGGATAATTAAAATTAGAATTATACTAACCTTATTTACTAACTTATAACTATTTTACTTATAACGAGGACCTTATTACGTCTGCGGAAGGCTTCCTATATATATTAAACTAGATATCTTTCTTATAATAAAGCTCTATAAGAAGGCTACTAATAATAGACTTCTTAGTTAGATAAGGTAAAGTCTATTATAATTCTCCGTCTATATATTTATATACTAACCTAACCTATACCTCTTTTATAGAAGTAAAGCTAGTATTTTTACTATTAAGAATAATTATATTAATATAGTTAGCTAGGTTATAATAATTTCTTACGTCTTTAATTATATATTAGACTAATTTAAGTAAAGCTAGTAACTTACCTAGGGAGTTACGGAATCTTACTTTAAGACTCTTATACTATTAATTAATACTATTAGGATTATTATATAAGCTAGAGTAGCTGAGTTTATTAAGCTAATTAGTATACTATTTATTAGTAGTACTAAGTAAATAGGAATCTATATTCTACCTTAAGACGGTAGGGTCTATATTAGCTACCTTAACTTAGAGATAGTTAGTAAAGCTAAAGATATTATAATAGATATTATAATTATCTTTTACTTTAATAGGTATTACCTATAGGTTAGGATCGAAGTATCCTATATCTTAAGGCTTAAAGGTAGAGGCGGAACGAGGTCCTTATTAAGGACCTACTATAGTAGGCTATAGATTACCTAGTTATATCTAATTAAATATATATATGGCTTAAGTAATAATACTAGCTATTTCGGTTTACTAGGCCTTAGAGAAGGTAGTAGTAGCTATATTTAGTGCTAGCATTAGAGTCTTTAATAGTAGTAGTATAGGTTTAAAGCTTACTAGGATAATATTTACACTTTTAAGCTTAATACGCTAGACTTAAATATTAATACTAAATTTATATTTATTAACTACCTACTTGAGCGGGAAGCGTATTATAGTAGTAGGTAATAATACTTACCTAGTACGTTATAAGGTAGCGGACGTAGTAGATAATTCCAGGGTATTATTATCCTTAGGGTTAGGAGGTAAATCTTCTAGCTGTAGGTAACGTATAGTAAAGAACTTAAGTACTCTCTAAGAATTTAACGTGAGATTATTAGTAATAGGGCTACTACTCTTAATAAATAAATTAATCTTGTATAACTAACGGATTACTTAATTAAGGAGTACTAGATTAGGAGCTAGCTTATTAATTATATACTACTAGTAAGGTAGAATAATAGTAAGTAGTAGATATTACCTTTTACTTTAGAGAAGAAGCGGTAAAGGTAACGGTAGGGGATTATAAAGGTAGAGGACTAATTAAATATACCTAGATATAGTATTTCTAGTAATAAGGGCCTTAATACCTCGTTATTTTACTTTAATAGCTAATAGACTTAGCTTAGGAGCTAATAGACTAGTAGCCTTTTATCTAATAGCGGGGATGTAATAGTAGGGAGTAGAAGGCTATTAAGGACTAGTACTATAAGGCTAGTACTACTAGAGCTAGTAGTTCTTATTAATATAATTATAGTACTTAGTAACGTAGAATAAGATCTATAGTATTACTACTATATATTATAACTAATTTATAATATAGAAAGAAGATATATTCTTTATATATAGGAAACCTACCTAAGTACATAGAGTGCGGAAGCCTTCCGTAAGGAAGGCGCGCTAGGTAAATAGCGCTATTAATAATAGCGATAATAAGTAAATACCTAGTAGCTTAGAAGTTAAATATAAAGTAATGTATTTTTACTTATTATATAGTCTAGTCTAAAAATATACTATTAGTAGTCTACCTATTAACTAGAAATCTAAGAAGTAGAATAAGGATATTATTTATAACTTTAGCTTAATTACCTTACTAACCTAAATATTCTTAAAATCTAACTTAACTAAACTAGATTTTTATAAGTATAGAGCTATATTATCTAGGATATATATTCCAGGCTACGCGAATTAGTTAAGGCGTATTTAGTATTAAAAGAAGGCTTTAATAATAGTTTTAAAAAACACGCTGTAATAGAGTATATATAGACTTCTAATAGCTAACTACCTAGGAGTTATCTCTTTTTATTATATCCTGTTTTTATAGGCTATAGCCCCGGCCTACTACTTAACCTACCGCTTAATCTATAGCCTAAACTACTTTAAGTACATCGTTAGCTAATCCCCTTAGTCTGTATATCTCTATTACAGCGTTATCTCTTTAGTACGATTAGATAGGTCCTCTATATACTAGATTAAGGGTTTCATCCTACTAATAAATACAGGATACCCTAAAGAGTAAGCTATAATATAAGGATACTTCTTTACTTCTATAGTTAGTAACTCGCGCTCTTTTCTTCTTATATATAATAGATAATTATAAGCTAAGGGCTTATACGCTTTAATTAAAGTCTAAGCTACTACTAATTCCTATAGTTACATGTAAGTAGTATAGAATTACGCCGTTTTAGAAATAAGTATATATATCTCCTATTATAGTAAATTTATATATTACTATATATTAGCCTTTACTCCTCTAGTTTCTATTTAAAGTATAATAGTTTTTATTACTTTTCTATTTAATATACTCTAAAGTAAGTGTAATTACTCCTATAATTAGATCTCGCTATATCTATTTACAACTTCTAAGTATACCTTAAACTACGGTAAAACTCTCTAATATTACGGTAGAAGCTAAAAGGATGTATATTTCCTACTTTAAATAATTATATTAGCTACGTCCTAACTTAGTATTATACCCGAATTCCTTAAATATTCCCGTGCGCTACGATTTATAACGGAGGCTTTAGGTAGCTATTATTAAGGGGGATCTAGTTAATATAGTACTAGATTAATATAATACTAATTAAAAAGATTACTCTATAATTAAAGGAATAAGGTCTAAAGTAGTAAGAAAAGGGATTCCTATAGTTAATATAGTAAATAAGAAGCGTCCTAGAGGTAACTAGGTATCTAAAGTAATAGTACCTAAGGAAAATCTATACTAATATTTAACTCTCTTACGTGCCCTTATAACGCTAACCTTAGAAGCTTATTATCTAATCCTGATTTTTAGTAGTATATACTCGCCTTATATAGGTATTATTTTTAAGCTAGGAAATCTTAATAAGTAGTTATTCTAATTTTAAAAGTAGTAGTTTTTTACTCTAGTATTAATTAGGAGTATAAACTTTAGACTATCTTTAAATCTTTACTAATTATTTCTATAGCCCTAATCTAACGCCTAAAACTTAATAAGGCTAGTATAAATTATACTTTTAATTAGAAAAAGATAGCTATAAGAGAGAAGATAATAATAGTATTACGAATTACTATATAATAGTAGTATAAAGAGCTTTATATAGGCCCTTTTGATATAGGACCTAGATTTTTCAATCCTATATCTCTTATAGTAAGTATATAGAGAGAAATTCTATTTTCTAAAGAGTTTTAAGAGGCTTTCTCTAGGATTATTTTTACTGTTAAAAGTAGGGTAAATAGCTGTTTAGGACGTAAAGTAACTATAGTCTTTAAGATATATAAGGTAGAGTTTAATCCCTTAAACCCTAGACCCTTAACCTAATACTATATAAGGATCCCCTCTTAATAACTAGCCAGATTAACGACTACCTCGCGAAGATCTTATAGGGGCTATCAAAGGTAGTAGAGGAGATAGTCTTATAGGTTAAACTAGGGGGTAGGGCGAAGCCCTTTTAGGACCTAGACTACTAATAATTTATAGCGAAGGCCCTTATAATAGTAAAGGTAAACTAAAGGAGCTATAGCTCTCGCTTAGAGGAGCTATAAAGGGTAGTAAAGAAGGAAAGGGATAGGGTATTAGTATAAGCTAAAGTCCTATACTTTTATAATAGTATCTATAACGCGGCGGAGTCTTAAAGAGGGATATAGAACCTAGCTAGGTAGGCGAGGAATAATAGTATAATACTACGTCTACTCCTAAAGTTCCTACTATTAAATAGGAGGGATAAGGGGCTATAAAGATATTTAAAGAGAAGGTATCTACCCTATAAGATATATTCTTCCCGCCCCCCTTATAAGCGGATCTAGAGGATATTAAGGTAGTAGTATACCTAAATCTAAAACTTACCCTAGATAGGCTAATAAAAGATAAAGTATATAGGGCGATTTATTACCCTAGATAAGATAAGGCGCCTAATATTAATAGGTTATTAAACTACTTTCTACGCTTAATAGTTAATAAGCTCCTAGGGAGGATTATATACCTATTTAATATATATTTCTAACTAGGCTACTATCTAATAGAGTTTAAAAAGGCTAATATAATTATCTTTAGAAAACTAAAGAAGGAGAGCTATAATAAGCTAAAGTTATACCGGCCTATTACTCTCCTTGATACGCTAGGAAAGGCGCTTAAGATAGTTATTATAAAGAGGTTAAGCGACTATATAAAGAGCTTTAACCTCCTACTATTAGAATAGATAGGGGTAAGGAGGAAGAGGTCTACTAAGATAGTGCTAGAAACCATGATAAAAGCTATCTATATAGTATAAGACTATAATAGGAAGAATATAACTAGCCTCCTCTCCCTAGATATAGCTAGGGCTTTAAATAATATTTTATATAGGCGGCTTATCTATAACCTAAGGATAAAAGGAGTCCTAGAGTATATTATTAGATAGGCTAAAAGCTTCCTAATAGATAGGTCTATCTTAATAATACTAGGTAGGAGGACTAGTAAGGTTAAACTAATAGAAATTAGTATTTTATAAAGGTTATTAATTTTATTAATACTCTTCCTTTTCTTTAACTCCCCCCTTATTAAAGCCTATATAATAGCTGAACTAAGGCTCTAAGTCGGCGGCTTTATTAATAATATCTATCTCCTAGTATATAGAAAGAGTACTAAATCTAATTATTAAACCTTTAAATGGGCTTATAAGTTATACCTCTCCTAGGTAAAGATATATAGGGCGAGCTTTAACTTATAAAAGTATAAACTAGTCTATTTAATACGCTACCTACGGAGGTTTAATATAAAGGTAGTCGTAGACCTAGGATAGGTAGTTATAAAGCTAAAGACGGAAATTTAAGTACTAGGGCTATAGATAGATAGGAAACTATAGTAGGGTCCTTATATTAAGAAGGTCTAGGTATAAATAGCTACTTAGGGGCTAGCGCTATTAATAACGGCGGTATTAATATAGGGTATAACGCTTAACCGTACTAGGTAGGTATATAGTATAGTTATTAGGCTATTAATAATATACGTAGCGTCTTCCTAATATATACTAAGGGGTCTCTAGGACGTAAAAAGGACCTATATAAAGAAACTAAAGGTTATCTAGAATAACTATTTAAGGAGGGTTCTAGGTATATATAAGGCTACTCTAATAAGGATACTAAAGGCGGAGTTAAGTATTACTCCTATATAGATTACTCTAAAATAAATAGTACTATGGTACTAGGCGCTACGGGGAATATACCTAGTAACTAAGGTAGGTAATATTTAAATTAGGAGGATACTACGGCCTAAATAAGGTAGAGTATAGATAGCTAGTAATACTCCTACTAAGGAAAAGGAGAAATAGGCGCTACGCTCCCTACGGATAGAAAACTAGGAGGAGGTTATAAGAGAAGACGGTAGCTACTACCTATAAAGGGTTAGGAAGATAACTAGCTCTTAGTAAGGCTTAAAATAGAATAAAGAATAGGGTAAATACTAATTAATAGTTTAAGGAAGACGCCTATCTCTAGCCTAATATAATAACTTATAGGTACTAAGGTAGTCTCTTTATAAGGGGCTTATAAAGATTAAGAGCTCCGCTCTAATATAGATATATACGGGGAAAATAGGGCTAGCGGATTTCCTATATAAGTATAAGGTCTCTAGTATTACGTTAGCTAACTATAACTACGGTTAGTAGAGGTAGAATATTAAGTATATAGTTATAGGATACCTAAGGTTCTAGGAGAGCCGGCGAACTTTAGTTACTATAGCGGGGATAAATAACCTATACGAGATACTAATAAAGGAAGGGAAGGGCGTAAAGGCGGTATTAAGGTAGATAATATAAATAGGGCTACTAGGCTAGTTTTTACTAATAAATAAGTAGCTCTATACCTATCTACCTAATAATTCTAGTATTTTAATAAATATAACTTACGGGGTTTAATAAACTTATCTTTTAGACTATCCCTCCTACTAGTCCTACCTTATACCGTTATAATATACTACTAGTACCCTAGTATTATAGTACTTATTAAACCTTATATATATATATAGCCTATACTAGTAGAACGAATATAGTACGAGGAGAAAATAGAGTATTAGTTCTATATAAGAAGGAAATTATAGGGGTTTTTATCTAGTACTATACTAGGCATATATATACGGTTTCCCTTTATATAGCGTTATCTAATAGCCCCCGTAATTAGCTTTTATAGATTAGCTAGACACGCGTATAATATTAAATTAAATTAAAAATCAATCCCTTAAACGTAGTTAAAATAAGCTATAGATAGATAGGTAGACATTCTAATTAAATATAAAGAGTAAATACTAACTTAAACGTAGAAAGATACCGATATAGTTAAGGAGATAGGTAGACGACGTATATAGAGGTTCTAGAGAAGCTAGAGACTAGAATCTCTATACCCGCTATTCTATATTTATTAATATATTATACTAATAAATATAGAATAGCGCGTATAGACTAAGTCTTATATAGCGCCGACCTAAATAGAGCTAAGACTAGGATAGCCCTCTAGTACTATAGCGAGCCTACTCTAGGAGTATACTTTTATTTTCAAGCCTACTAGAGCTTTACGAGGTAGGTTCTCTTAGTAGAGAAAATAAATAGTAGTTACTAGTATCTCTATATATATAGGTGTATAACTTTTATTAGTATACTAAGTATTAGTATAATAGGCGCGCTAGCTTTTAGTCCCTGTAAGTATAACTACACCAATTATATATTAGCTTAGAATCTAATAGATAATAATAATATTATAGTACTTCTTATAAACTACTTATAGGCCTCGTATCTATAATAATAGAAATAGTCTAGTTCTACTATCATAAAGATATACTAAAACGCTCTATTACTCTCTAATCCTATAAGATTATTTAATTACTTTAAGCTATATATACGGGTAAAGTAGCAGAGTAAAGATAATTTACTAGTAGACTCTACTAATAGCGCTTCTACCCTAGATATTAAGGAAACCTTAAAAATATCTATACCTCTAGTAGGGTAGTCTAGTCTAAGATAAGGAACTAGAAAGGGGACTCTAGGTTATTTCTTTATCTTAGCTTGGTAAATAGCAAATTTATCTGTATAAGTAAAGAGACTCGAGTAATTAGAGTTAAGACTAGCTCTCTATTAGCTGTATACGAGGTAACCTAGACGATACTAGTTCTAGTAGGTATATAGTATTAGATATTAGTATTAGCCCTATATACTTAGTATAGACTATAAATAGCTAACATGTCTATAGCTAGATAATTAACTATTCTATTAACTATTTATTAGGTTATAAGCCTAGCTAAGTACTATTATACCTAGGAATAATTCTTTTATAAGGAGTTTATATTTATTCTTATATTATATTAATCTATATCCGCCTAAGTTATAATAGTAGTACTATAAAAATTACGCGTCTTTAATAGCTACCTCCCTTCTTTAAGTATATTAAATATAACGCTGTAGAGCTAATAGCTAGAACGAGAAAGTCCTAGGTACCTTATTAGCTAGGAATAATAGGAATAATAGGAATAAGTAGAAGCGTACTAGAGCCCTCTTAATAGGGTTTCCTATATATTAGAGGAAGGAAATAAGGGCTATAATACTTAAATAAAGAGAAGGAAATAGGAGTAATAATACCTTATATTAATATAGTCTATAGTACTCTTCCCGATTTCCCTCTATCAAGTAGAGGTTTACAGGTTTAATAAGGCTTTAAAGTAGGATATCTAAGAAGGAATATAGTTTTAAGGGGAGCTACGCTATTAGGGTAGCTATGTTAAAGGAGTTATAAGGAGCTATATACACGCCCTTAGGGCCTTAAGGGAGTTTATTAGGTCTTTCTATTAAAGGGGAGTATTAGATATTAGTATTAGCCCTATAGACTTAGTAGAGACTATAAATAGCTAATATATCTATAGCTAGATAATTAACTATTCTATTAACTATTTATTATATAGTCCCTTATATACTATTAGTACAAGTATTTAATAAACTATAAGCCCTCGAAGCGACTTATTTATTATAGAAGTTATATAAAAGAGTTAAATTAAGTAGTATAAAAAGAGAGAAAAGGAATACTAATTAGCTTAAAGGCGTCTATCTTCCCTTTCCTTTTCACCTTAGATTACTAAATACTTAATTTACCTTCTATTTAACTAATTTATTTACTAAGAGCTACGTATAAGCTTTAGCTTTTAGAACCGCCGCTTAACTTTAAGACGAGCTTTATATACTTACTTACCTTTACTTCCTTAATTAATATCTACTATCTTTAAATTTATCTCTACTATTATCTCTATCTCTTCTTTAATAACTTATCTATAAACTTAATCCTCTCGCTAGTTAGCTATTCTAATAGCTAGAGCCCTACGTCTACTCTTTTGGTATTAATACTCGAGCGGTAACCTATTAGTAATAGTATAGGTAATCTTTTACTTCTACTATTCTTATTAAGTACCCTAAGAGTCTTACTAACCTTATAACTAACCTAGCTTTACTCTTACTCTTACTCCTTCTCCTCTCTCCCTCCCTACTTACCATCTAATATTCTTCTTTATTTAACTCTATATCTAAATAGTATGCGCTTCGTTAACGCTACTACCGTATAGTAAGCTTTCTCTAGGCCTATCGCTTCCTCCTATAATACCTTCTATTACTACTATCTTCCTAATATCTAATTGTTTCTAGGATTAGCTAACCTTTAGCTTAGATAATCCGTGTTAGATCTTAGCTACAGGTCTAGTTAGTACGTTACCGTAGCTAAGTAGAAGGTAGGAGCTACTAGTAAGGCAATAGTAATTAATATCTCCCCGGATATTATTACTTAAGCTCGTAGGAATATCTTAAAGGCTAGTCTACTAGCTAACTCTATCTAATTTATCCTAGGTAATACTATTAACCTTCCTACTATCTCCACTCTTACTAGCTACTACTTTAATATAGTTATTAGCCTATAAGCCTTCTCTTCTACCTTACCTACTACTTATACCTTTACCTTATAGTAATAGCGGAACTTTCTCTCTCCCTCCCTTAGTCGGATCCTAATCAACTATACGTATCCTAACTAAGCCGCCGCCGGCTTTATTAGCTACGATTATAACGGTACTAGAAGTAGACTTTTATTATCTGCGAGGCGTAGAGATATATAGAGTATAAGCGAGACTTATATACTATAGCTGCCGTTACAGGTCTAGAGGTTATTTAGACCACGTGATATAATTAGTTAGAAAATTACTATACTAGGATTAATCGCTAGGAAGCTATTCTAAATTTTACGTAAAAGAAGTAGACTAATACTAGGAATATAGGCGTATCAAATATAAGGTTTATAGAGGGGAGATATTACTAGGTATTAGAGAAATAGAAGAAGTAGGTAGTAGAGAAGGGCTAGTAGACGAACTATTAGATTATCTCTATTACTAGGTTCTTATAATAGATAAGAGTAAGGATATTCTAGATAGCTTATAGTTTAAATAAGGAGATAATTTTAGTTTTATATAATTTTATAAGAACTTAAAGTAGACTTAAAGTAGGAATTTTTTAAGCTAGCTATAAATTATAACCTTCTTTATATCTACTAATCTAGGCTACTTAGTTATAACCTCTATATAACGCCGCCTATAAAGTATTACTAAAGCGTCTACCTTAGGCGTTAATATTAGCCCCTTTATTAAGTAGTATCTATACTACTTAATTATAACCTCTATATAACGCCGCCTATAAAGTATTACTAAAGTATCCGCCTTAGGTATTAATATCAGCTCCTTTATTAAGTAGTATCTATATTAATTTAGATAATCCAGCTATAAACACGTAGTATAGTAGAGGGTAGATACTACTTAAGCTCCTCTCTAAGTTAGGTACTAGTACTCTTTCTAGATTATCCGGATTATATAGCCGGATCTAGTTTAGTAAGGCGTCTCCTTTAGTAAGAAAAAGCTCTATTATTAGGAGAGGAAGATAGCTAGTCCCTCTCTTAACTACTTAAGTATACTAGGTCTAGTACTTTGCCGTATACTTCGCTAGTAGGATTTTAGCAAGAGATTGAGAAGTTAAAGAATAGATAGGCTTTGTAGTAAGATTATTTAACATTTATTTAATAATTTGTACGGGTCTAGCCGTACGCTAACCCTAATCTAAATTTACCCGAATATAAGCCGTCGCTACTTAGCCCTATATATCTAGGATTTACTTATAAAACCCCTTTTAGTAATTATCTATTTATTTATATTATTAATAACGACGTATTATAGATATTAATTCTAATAAAGAACTTATATACGTAGCTACTCTAGCCCTCCTTATCCTCGGTCTATACTATATTAGCTAAGTCCCGCGCTACGCCTATATCCTACTAGTTAAGTATTAGAGTAAGGAGTAGAGTCTTAATAATTTCCTACCTAAGTAAATAAGGTAGTTATTTAGATTTACTAAGGATAAGATATATTAATTACTTACTTATTTTAACCTTAAAAGTATTAACTAATAATATAATTATTAGCCTAGCTTAAAGCTCGCTTTATATCTTATTCTAATAAAATTCTTATACCTACGTCCTTTATATAATTTATGAATAATATTTAGTTAGTCTCCCTCCTTTATTTCTACCGTAATTAATAATATCCTTAAGTACCTATATAATTACTATAATCCTATCCTACGCTAGTATCCTATTCTTAAATATAATAGGATCCGGAGGTATATAAGGGCGATTAAATCTATAAGTAAAATATATAAGAGGTCTATAATTTAGGGGTTTATTAATAGAATATTTCGGCGCTTCTATTAATTAAAGGAAGACTAGAGGTTCTTCTACTCTATATATAAAAAGGTATATAGCATAGCATAGTTAGGGGTAATATGCCTAGATAGTCTAATTAGTATACTATACAGCCTATTTAAGGGAAAGGCGAATAACCTAATAATATTATAAATTTTTAGTATATAAGACTAGCTATATTAAGTATTCTAAGGGCGGCGAGTTCTAGATCTATTTAGTGATAAAGCTTATAGGTATATAGAATTTATTATATTACTATATATAGGCTACGTAAACGCACGGAAGAGAAAGTTTAATAGAAGAATAGCTAGTACACGGATTACTATTAAGTATAGTTTTAGGATAACGTAGATACTTTAGGTAATAAATACCTTTAAGTATAGAATAAAATTAGGGCTAATACCCGTTAGTAATATCTATTAGGTAGTAGTACTATTAATAAACTATTTTACCTATCTACGAGGTTAAAATATAGTATCTAGTTAATTTAAGATAAGGCCTTTAATAATCTACTAATATTTATTAGTAATTAACTCTGCCTAATAATTACTTAGGTATATTTCTTTATATTAAGCCTTATAGTATAACTAAAGGGATTATAGGCATATAATCTATATATAATTACCTAACTCTAACGCTATAACGCTATTAGTTTATAGATTATATTACTAATTAAGAGCTCGTTATTAAATTTAAGTTATAAAGAAGCTCGTAGAGATAAGTTATAAATTAGCCTAAATCTATAATATATATAAAAAATATAGGAAACCCGCCCTTATTAAGTAATATAACCTATCTATATAATTACTATAAAATAGTAAGTATCTTATAAGGCCTTATTTCTTTATTCTCGCCTGAAGTTTCTACTTCTATATTCTATTTAGTTTTTCTACTTCTTATTCTAAAATATCCTAATCCTAAGTCGCTTAAATATTAGGGGTCTATACTAATAGTTATTCTATTATTCTATATTATTTTATATATTAGAGCTATAAAATATACCTAAGTATTATATCTACTAGTCTTATAATATTCCTGCTGCGTATTATTAACCCCGTCTTTACTAAGCTCCTTATTAACTTCTATATAAAAATCCTCTATAGTATTTCTCCTTTACTTACTATTATTATTATTACTTTTAGAGTCTCTACTATTACTTACTTAATTTATATCCTTAATACTATTAAGCCTATTAATATATAACCGTATTATATCTATAACCTTTCTATTAGATATCTAGAGACGGCTTAATATATTATTATTTATAGGGATAATAAGACTAATCTTACTAGTAATATTTTCTACTATTTTTTATATTTATTCCGTCTCTTTACTTAGGTACTATTAATATAAGACTTAATTTATATAGAGTATTTAAATAAAGTCCTCTTAGGCCCCTATTTACTTTTATAATAGAGTTATAAAGGCCTATAACTTCTTATAAAGTATATTTAATATATTATAAGTCTATTATATTCCTTTAATTAAATATTTAAGTTCTATATTAATATTAAGTTACTACTTATAAATAAGTTCTAGCTTCTTAATTAAAGCTAGGTCCTAAGTACTAGTTATTATAAATATATTAATATTAGTAAGTAGAAGGGCCTAAGTACTACTTATTAATATAGGCCTACTAATACTTATAAGTATTATTACTAGAGTTATTATACTACGGGATTTAAAGAATTTTAAACTTTACTTTATAAAATTAATTAAAATAGTAGCTATATCCTAAGTTAAATAAGACCTTTATACTTATTTAAGTCTTTACCTATTCTTTTATAACCTTATCCCCTTATTCCTTTTCTTATTCTACTATTATAGTCGTTATAGCTAATAGATAATATTATTAGCGGAGTTAGCTTTATCCTTAAGATTACTCCTAATACTAATACTACTTTAGTAGTTAGTATTACTCTAATATTAAGGACTTAGGCTTTACTACTAATAGGGGGAACCTTTTAATATAGTACTTATACTAGAGGGCGATAGTAATATTATTATAAATAAAAGTAAGATAGGTAAGCCTTTTAAGGAGGAGTCTTATTTATTATTTTCTTTATAAGAAGGAATTTTATTAGAACTAATATTTTCTATTTCCCTTATAACCTTTTTATCCTAGTAAGTAGAGAGTATATCTTATTTAGTATTATAATCTTATATTTTCTCCTTCTTATCTTTTATATCTTACTTCTTTTTATATTTTCTGGCTTAAACTTTATTAGCTATTAGTTACTACTAATTTAGTACTTATATAAGGTTATTATTAATTATTATATACTTAGATCTCCTACTATATTCCTTCTTATACTTATGATATTTAAGTAGTACTACTACCTTTTATTAATAACTATTCTAAGAGTAGGAATAGTAGGTATATATTTTAAAGTCCCGTTATATATCCTTCTACTATAAATTTATACTAGAAAGTCTATATATACCTACTTTAGTAAGCATATAATTAATAAGTATTATTATCTCTTTAATACTAAGAAGCGTTCCTTTATATATACTTTATCCCTTCTACCTACCTCTCCTACGCTTCTTATTATAACTATCTAATTATAAGATATTTAAGCTCTTAGTCCCCCTTCTCTTATACCTCCTTAAATATTATAATAGCTCTATATTATATAGCCTAGCTTTCCTATAGCCTTTCTCTTTATAAGGGGACTTCCGCGGGGTAGGTTAGGAGGAATATAGGGGAAGGATATTATTATTATTAGGAGGTTCCTAGGGTATAAGAGGTATATTTATATAGAGGCTAGTAATAATATCTTCCTACTAATTATATAGATATATAGTAATTATATATTTATCGCGCTATATTAAGATCTTTAGCTATAAGGATATAGAAGGAGGATCTAGCGTGTTAGCGATAGCGATAGCGAAGGTACTAGTACCTAGGATATCCTTAGAAGACTTTAGAGTACGCTTGAGAGGCATAGAATAACTATTAATAATAATAAAGGAAGGTTATAAGAGGGATAGAATAGATATAAATATAGGTAAGTAATAGATTAACTATAAAGGATATTAAAATAATAGCCTAATTAGGCTATTATTTATATTAAATTAGTAATTTAATAATTAAATTACTAACTTAATAATCTATATAATTAGTAAATACTATAGCCTAATATAGCTATTAACTATTAAATAATATTAAATAAGCGCTTGAAATCGGGACTGCAAAACCTGTCTAATGCAACCTACTAAATTCTAGAAGATACGCGAGACAGTCATTGGAGATCGAGGTACTGGCATTGATCTCTTGAATACTGTAGCGATTGGCATCTCCTTGCAGAATCCTTTCTGAAACGAGGTATTCCTTGACAGAAAATGAGCTAATCTAACTCGGTTACTTTTGTTATCGCTTTCGTCGTCACTTTCGTCTTTATCCTTAAGTGTTTAAACTCCAGAGAAATGAGACTAGAACATATCGTGAGTATATCGCGTAGCTCTGGGAATCTGTTTCTAGGATCAAGTCGAGGACTTTCTTCAATGTCGATGGCAATAACTTCGGCTACTTCTTTAGGTTCGAGTGGTCGAGCAGAGTAGGTTAACCATTGTAGTATCTTAAATGCATATTTGAGGTGACCAGTCACCTTGTGCTCCCATCCTAAGTCCTTCCGTGAGATGACTGGTCATCTTGCATTCGCTTATGGCTCAGTCACACTTGAAGTGACTGGTCATCTTGTGCTCCTGTAACTGAATCTTGGTGTGACTGGTCATCTTACATTCCTTCCAACTAACTCATTGCTTGAGGTGACTGGCCATCTGGTGAATCACTCGGCTAGTGAATCCGCGCATCTATTAACATGAATCTCTCGGTACAAAGCACGGGGACCCTAGCATCAGGAGGCCTCTTGCACTGTTTGCTCATGACCCCAACGATGGCATCTATACACCTGAAACTCACAATAGCCAACCACCCAGAGCCCCTAGACCGTCGCCGTATCCGAGCTAATGGAATTGCAAATTTAGACTGAAGGGTGCAACTCGTTGCATGGGCTTGAGTCGATGGCTTAAGAGCCATGCGGGCCCGACATGGACCAATACTACCTCCAAAGGCCCAAACGGCAGCGATCTCGTTTCCTCCAGCCCTAGGCGCCAGACTGTCTCAGCCTCCGATTATTCTCTGGGCCCAAAAAATAAGCGTTCAGCGCTACGCTACAACGAACGTGGGCGTCGAGCACATGCAAGCAGGTGGCGTCATGTCTATCCGGCTACCACTGGCCTGTCCTTAGTCCTTGGGCATATGTCGTAGCCGGGTCGAAGCCTAAACCTGCCTCAGCTCAGGACTTTCAGTGTGCCTTGTCGATCAAGGCTAACCCAGCAGTTGCCTATAAGAGGACGGTCCTCCCCTCGCAAACCCGTGGACATGATTTCCAAGATAACCACGTGATCCGACAACCCTGCGTGGGAACGAACATCGGAATAATAATGCGAGGACGCATCGTCCTGAGATACTCTCGATTACACCAATTTTATTGTGATAAGTCTACGCGAAAGACAGATTTCTGTTGGAATTCAGGCCGGGTCAACCTCGGTAGTTACTAATCAGGACTAGTCAGGGGGCCTTGGCAGACTAGTAGAGATTTCTCGTAATAGTTATTCCATTCTATATAGCTACATCCATCCATTTAGTTATTATAATACTATTATATTACACCTAAATCACGTATAGATAACTTATTAATATTATACTATCTAATAGGTTATAAGCCCGGGTTCTACGTAACCTAGGAACCGTATAAATTATATAATAAGCTTTTTACTAAGACTTAGTATTACTTTAGAAGAAATATTCCTAGAACTATTTATAATAGGTACTATTATATCTAACTATTATAAAATTTAGAAGCTTAAGGGTACTAAGAATTATAAACTATAAGAGATCGCTATAAGGGTATTACTTATTATTAATAGCGTGTTTAAGGTTATTAGACTGGAATATAAACCGCTAACTAACCCTAACTTACCTACTACCGGAGGAGTAAAACTACCTATTAAGGAGGGGGATAAGGATAAATAGGAAAAGTATATTAATCTAAAGGAGCGAGTACTCGCCGCTATTTATATTACTATATCGCCGTTAGCTTATAATATAATGAAAACTCTAACGATAGTAAAAGAAGTATAGGCTAAATTAAAGTTATTATATAAGACGGACTCCTACGCTACTAAGAAAGTAATATACTTCGCCTTATATAAGCTTTATTTAGATTAATTTAAAGACCTTTACGCCTACCTTACTAAATTTAAGGAGTATATAAATAAGCTCCTATAAATAGGGAGTCCGCTAGAAATAGACTACTAGATAGTAGTCTTTAAGAGGGGCCTACTAGATAAGATAAAAGAAGCGGTCTATACCCTTACTAAAATCACTTAATCTAGGAAGGAGCTATAGGATTTTAAGTATATTACTATATTATTAGTTAATAGGTTTATACCTATAAAGACTAAAGAATCCAAGGTATACACTAGCAATTTTAGTAAATAGCCAAAATAAGGCTAATATTAAAACAAGCCTAATAGTAAAAGCTAAAGTAATAATAATAATAAATATACGTTCTATAGTTACTAGTATAATATAAAAGACTACTAGTATATTAATCTAAAGCTAGGACTAAAAGGATTTATTCCTAAAATAAAGAAAGAGCTAGAGGCACGGAATAAGTAATAGTATTAAGGTAGAGGTCCTAGTTATTAATAAAATAAATAAAACCTTGATAAATAAAAATAGGATAAATCCTATACTACTCGCTTTAAGTACAGCTTATAATATAATAATAAGACCTATAAGATTATCGTCGACTTAGGGGACTAGGAGTATACCTTCTAGGACTAATCTAAGTTTACCGACTATTTACTAGTCTAAAACTACACGGTATTAGGACTAACTAGGGGTAAATTAATAAAAGTTAAAGGGATCGGAATAGTATAAATCCTAGTAATTATCGATAATAAAGTCAGCGAATTCTTACTAACCAATATTTATCACATACTAAATATTAAATATAACCTCCTATCTATTACGTAGCTAGACCTATAAGGCTATATATACACCGGTAGCGGAGGGAAAAATACATTTTATAATAAACGAGGTAAGAAAGTACTATAGGCCTTCCTATATAACCGTACCTACTAGCTAGAGACTATATAGACCTACTAGATAAGGGTATTCCGCCTTAAACTAATAGTCCCGGCTAAGAACGATACGTCTTAGACCTAATAGTATAAGAGATATAGACACGTTAGTATAGAGGCTATAAAGGCTATAGCACGTGCTACTAATATCGACTATAAGGCCGCTAACCGCCTATAAAAGTATAAGAAATAGGAACTATATAAGAGTTACGTATTAGGGAAAATAACCTAAATACCCTTATAGTTACTAATACCTAGAGTTACTATCCCTAGCTAATACTAGTATATTAACCTAGCGTTAGCAAGCTATATAACTACCCTTAGGGGGTATACTAATGTGATAGTATCTATATATAAAGTAATAGGGTTTACTTAAATAGATTATATAACTAGTCGAGCTAAGTTACTATAAAAATTCGAGTTCCGAATAAAATATTAGAAAAACTAGGGGTATAAAACGGTCTTTATTTAAAGCGATAATAAACTAGTCTAGGGCCGTAAATATTAATAGATCTTCTAGGAATATAGGATATTTATTACCCTATTAGCTCCCTATAACCCTTATTAGAATAGGATCGCTGAACGGAAGAACCGGATACTATTTAGTAAAGTTAGAACGGTTCTTATTAACGCTAGACTACTATAAGAGTTCTAGGGTAAGGCTATCTACTATATTAATTACATTAAGAACCTTATACCTAGTAAGGATAGGAAGTCCCCCTTTAAGAAATAGTACGGCTATTAACCCTAATTAATATACCTAAAGCTATTTAGATATTAGTACTACTCGTTTAATATATCGCCGAATAAGAAGAAACTAGATAATAAGGCTATTAAATACCACTTCCTTAGCCACGACGGTAAGAGCATCTACCGCGTATAGGATATTAAGGGATAACGTATTACTCGATTAGTATATATAGTATTTAACGAGAGGGCCACCATATTATTAATAGATAATAATAAGCTCCTAATAGAGGGAGACTCTAGTAACGATAATAATATAGTAGACCTCTAGGCTAGCTCTAAGCTAACTAATTAGATAGCGGTAATTAGGCCTTAGAGGGAGTAGCTACCTCTAATCGACAGGGTATTAAGGGAGTATTAGATAATACTAAAAATACTAATAATACTAGTAATACTAGTAATAGATTAGTAATAACTTTTCTATCTAGCTAATTAATATTAGGCCTAACTAATAACGTAAGTAGGCCGACTAGTTCAAATAGATATAATTAGGATAATCCACCTAAATTAAATTAGAATAAGTTAAATAATTAGACTACTAAAAATAGCTAAGCGGAGTTAGAATTACTAACTAATTAATATTAGAATAGTTAGGATAGTTTAACACACTAAATTACTACTATAATACTATTAGCTATTATTAATAAGTAATTATCTTAAAATAATAAATCTTAGAGCATTATTCCTAATATATTACGTTATTCCGGTTGTAATAAACTACGGATCGACTATAGCTAGATAAATAAGAGGGGTATAAAGTCTTCTAAGAACCCTAATAGGTTTAGAGCTATACTTACCCGTATCGTCGCTAGTATTAAAGAGCGTCCCTACCTAATATTAATGGACGAGGCTCTTAGTAGACCTAATAAAGATAAATAGCTTACTACCGCCGAAGAAGAACTAGCTAATTACGATAAGTAGATAATATAGTAAGAACTATATTAAATACCTCGTAAAGTATATATCTTACTAGGGAGGTAGGTCTTATCCTATAAATATAGGCTAATAGGCGATATCAGCTGATATAAAGCACGGTAGGTAGTTAAAGGCTTCTACTAAATTAAGGGGATTAATTTTAATAATATATTCTTATTAACCCTAAAGGTATTATTATAGCGACTCCTCCTAGCCCTAATAGCTAAATATAGGCTAGTCGTCGAGTATTTAGATATTATCGCGGCCTTCTTAGAATCGCTTATTTAGGAAGAAATCTAGGTAGAGTAACCTTACCGCTTTACTAACGGTAAATAAAGACACGCTTATAGACTAAATAAGGCTTTATATAGCCTTAAATAAGCTTCTTATAAATAGTATAAAACCCTTTATAAGGTACTTAAGTCTCTAGGTTTTAAGCGCCTTAAGTATAATTATTATATACTTATTAACACTATTATAAAAGTTATTATTATAGTATATATCGATAACTTACTATTTATAGCACGTAATCGGGACCTAATTACCTAGATAAAGAAGGAACTTAATAAGAGGTTTAACTTTAAATATATAAGAGACCTAAAAGACTATTTAAGAATAAATATTATTAGAAATCTAGATAACTATTCTATTTAGGTTAACTAAATAAAATATATTAACTAATTATTAAAATAACTAGGTATAGAAAAGTATTCGCTAGCTAAGTCGCTTATAAAATAGGCTAATATCGCTGTTACTCCTAACGGCTATATAGCCTCCTTATCTAAAGGAGAGGCTTATTAGTCCCTTATAGGAGTACTTAATTAGCTAAGTATTATAACTAGTCCAGATATTATATACGCTATTAGTAACCTAAGTCGTTTACTTAACAACCCTACTCCGTAATATATAAATATAGCGAAAAGGGTACTACGTTATCTATTAGGAATAGTCGACGACGGCCTTATCTATTAACTAGGTACTAATAATAGCCTAAAAGGTTTCACCGACGCGTTATACTATAATAACTATAAGACGTCTCGTTCTACTAGGGCGTATATCTATAAACTATTTAATAGCCCTATCGCCTAGTAATCTAAATTATAAAAGCTGGTAGCGATATCTATATATAAGTCTAAATATATCGCTATAGTAGAAGTATATAAAGAAGCTCTATATCTAGGCCTTATACTAGAAGAGCTAGGGTATAATAAGGGAGTAGTACTAGTACTCCTAAGTATTAATAACTAGGCAGCTATAAAATTAGCTACTAACCCGATTAATTATACTACTATAAAATATATCTAAACAAGATATTATTTAGTCCGTTAACTTATTTCTAAAACTAAAGAAATCCGTCTTAAATAGGTTAATACTAAAGGTTAATATACTAATCTACTAATAAAACCTATTAGCCCTATTAACTTCGGCCTAGCTAGATAATAATTAAGACTAGCTCTAAGCGAAGTATAAGGGCATTTAGATATAGTATTTAATAATAGGTAGCCTACCTTATTACTACTAATCTAAGAGGGAGTATTAGAATTCAGGCTAGGTCAACCTCGGTAGTTACTAATTAGGACTAGTTAGGGGGCCTTAGCAGACTAGTAGAGATTTCTCGTAATAGTTATTCTATTCTATATAGCTACATCCATCTATTTAGTTATTATAATACTATTACACTACACCTAAATCACCTGCAGATAACTTATTAATATTATACTATTTAATAATTTCTATATATCTCGCGTACGGCGGTTATACCCATATCTACTATTGGAAATAAGCCCCTCTACTAAGATAATAAGCGAGTAGCCACGTCTATAAAGTCTTATTATCTTATTATCTTATTCCTAGACACCTTTTCACCTTTTTAGATATCTAGTATAGCTAAATTATCTATTAGACCCCTAAGACTATTTAATAGGTTATAAGCCTAGCTAGTACTACTTAATTACTATAAAGAATTATATCCGTATTAAGCTACATTAAAAGCTATATAGTCGTCGTAAAATACATTCCTTATATTAGTTAAAAAGGGAGAAACTATAGTAATATAATAATAACGCGATTTATCTACTCCCTCCTATCTAAATTTTTAACTATAAAGGCTAAATAAGCGAGGAATTAGGGGAGTATAAAACGTATATAAGCTACGAGAAGAGGATAGTTTAGATATTAGGGGAAGGAAACAAGACGATACCTCTATATTTTAGACTAGTTACTTAGTAAACCTTAAGTCGTAGGTAGGTAAATAGTCTACGGAGCGGAGACTTCTTAAGGAAAGGAGAGCTCTATTTAGAATAGCTAATAGCTTATAATAGCCTTAAAATTATTAACCTAATTAGTTATAAAATAGTTAATAGCTTATAATAGCCTTAGAACTATTAACCTAATTAATTATAAAATAGCTAATAACTTATAATAGCTTTAGAACTATTAGCCTAGTTAGTTATAAAAGAAAGAATAGCCTAGTTAATTATAAAAAGGAATAAAGAAATAGGCTAGATTTAACTTATAATAGCTAGGAAATCTCTAGGAAATCTCCGCGTTAGATATAAATAGTAATAGTAAGGCTATAATAATAATAACTTAAGGGGAGTATTTACCTTTTGCCGCGCAGGGCATATTCTTATTCGTTTCGGCCGAGCCTCTCGCGTCTCTCGGTCCTATCTTGAAAACAGTTTCATCGAGACCAGCGGGGACGCAAGGGAAGCGCTGGGGCATATCCAAAACTCAGTTGACTTCCCCTCCATCGCGATCACAGCTGCTAGGGGAAGTCGCGTGGCGTTCCGTCATACTTTATAGGATGACGCCACTTATTGATGGAGCGTTGATGGGTCATTAGAGGTGCCAAGTCGAACATTGCGGAGGTTCCTTGGGCTGCCATGTATCTACCGCGGTCCCGTATGCGCAGTCCGCCGGAAACAATCTCGTGCATAAAGCAGATCAAATCATCAATAGCCACGTCGAGGAGTTCATTTGCAGTAGGTCTGCATCCAAGCGTGGCGGAGGGTGGGGACGACAGAAGACTGGTTACCGGTGGATAGAGGTGGTGGTTGCACAAGGACACTCGGCACGCACTTTACCTATTCTAAAAAGGGTGGCTCACTTCTTGGCATTCCCCTTCACGATTGAGAGGGGTCCCACCGGTTCTCATGCCAAACGGAATGCCTTGCCATGCAGCCTCACTAGGGTACGCCCACGAGATGATGCCGGACGAGCGTCAAATGGTCGCGTCCACTCACTTTTCGCGCCATGACAATAAAGCAAGCAGGCGAATAACACAAGCTATCAAGAATGCGGCAAGTCCACATCGTTTCCGTAACTGTAGCCCTCTAGAGTACTGCGTCGAACCTGTCAAATCATTAGCTAAGCCACATATGTCTCGTTCAGCCTGGTAGACTTCTCTGTCCGATTGAGAGACGAGGTGCCAAGCATTTAGTAAAAGAGCAGTGAATCAGGCACCTACTGGACTAAGCCAGAAAGGTGAAGGGCCTTATCAGAGATCGGGTGCAAGCGCTGCGGATGTATGATCCCGTGAGCCGGAATGGAGATATAGCATATCTCCACGGTTGGGACACGCTTTGCTATATAATCTTCCGTTTGTCTATGGTCTACGGTCGAACTCTTCCCTATCATAACTCCTTAGATCGACTCGTCCTTATTATATCGCTTCTGTTTCGTTACCGTCCTGGTACCTATTATCGTTTTGTACTCTCTGCGTCTTTAATTATATCTCCCTTAAGCTCCAAGCTTATCAGATCAAGATTAGCCACCTAGCTCTCCCAGCAAGCCCCTCCCCTTCTCGATTGTCTCTGAATCCCATCAAGACATTACCGCCCAGAATATCAAAGTCTTACAGCGCGGCTCGGGTATCCACCGCGTTTGCAAAGCATCATGACGTGTTGTCAAGTCTGGCAAGGTATCGACAGACTGTCTTTCTTCGAGAACGCTATTCTTCTCGAGCTCAAATACCGTTCTCAAGGTAAGCCGGTCAAAATGCGTTCTCCTAGTATCGAGAGAAAGGATCCCCTGGGTGGAGAGAGCCGAAACTTTCTTGATGACTTTGCGCTTGTTGCATCGGGACCGGGCGGGCCAGACAACGTCTCGGCCGCCTGCATGGAGGTCAGCGAGAGGGACGACCAAATTCTGGTGCTGCGCGTGGCTAGAAACGGGGGAATCAATGATCAGATGCTCTGCCATCTAAAGGGTATTACTCGGACTGTAATTGCAAATATCATTTCAGGTTCGTCAGACCTACCGCTCTAATCTTACGCGATGTTTTCAAATTAAGTGCAAATGAAAGCAGGAATGAGTGAGGACCAAATGCGAGAAGAAGCGCTTTCGGAAATAATTGTGAGGTGTAGAAGCCGCCTCGTAAAACACACCAAGGTCTTGGAAAGGATGCTTCGGTTCGTTGGTAGCCACGGCTCCAATCAATTCAACGCGCCGCATACCACCTCCCCAGATGACAAAGCAGAATCGTTGCAAGACATCGAGTTGCTTGGAAAATACTGCGGCGCGACGCATGAATCCTACGTGCGACTGTGCAAACATCGTCTTGAGCAGCTCAAAGAACTTGCTTCTAGAATATCACTTCCGAGACCACCACCAGACTTGCAGGATCTGGCGTCGTTAACGAAGCTCGCCTACCAAGTCCGCCGATCTTACTCGTTCAAGCAGCTCGTCGCATATAACATCAGCAAATCCGAGAAGCCTGGTATCGCCGTCCCCGATCTGCGAGACATAGTAGAACGCATTGGACAGATATCCAAGTTTAACCGGGCTGCTGTCACCTTGACGGCCTTCCTGGCGAAACTTCAGAAGCTCGGCAGGGGGGTTGAGATCAAAGCCACGTCTACTGAGAAGATTGAGATATCCGAGCTAGCTTCCCGTACAGCTGCTCAGGTACGCCGCCGAGGTGGTGACCCCTTCGCCTCGAGCGGCGGGGCACAGATAAAGACCATGATGAGCCGCTGGCCGGTCTATCGAGAGCACGTAGAGCTTCAGCTCATGATATTCTATGAGCAGAATTATGGGCTCACTCTCTTTAGCCCATATATTGGATGTAACAAGCGATCTTGCTACCTATGCTATAACTTTATAGCGGAGCATGGCCGGTTCCAGGTGGACGGCTGTCACCAGTCGCTCTACTCTCTTTGGACAGTTCGCGAAACGATATCCTTTGCGGACGAGGAAAGGGCGGGTGTCTTCAACAGAGCCCTCAAGAAACTTTGTTTCGACATGGAGCAGAAGGTTCAGGCTCAGAGAGAGCCTCACTGGCGACGTCCGGGTTTCAGTACCCATAATGAATCTGTGGCTAACCTATCACGCGTTTCGTTGGCATTTCATGATCGAAGCGTCTGGGAGCCCTGCTCTGAGAAGCGTGCAAGTGATGCGGTAGTTATCCCGGCCGAGGGCGGCTTTGGGGCCATCCCAAACAAGGAATCTTCCGTTATACCTTTTATGACGGATTTAACACCTGTACCAGAAGAATCTCCGGAGGTCACGGAGGCTGGGGTGGATCGTGAACCACCGAGGAGCCATGCGGTTTTACCGGACGAGAGTCTCGATATTGCTCACGGAACTTCTTACTCGCAAGTAGAGAGGGATGCCGAGCCCATGGTTCCCACAGCTAGTACGCAAGCCGATCCAGTTCCTACGCAAGGTTTACCGAGTATCTCGGTAGCCCGGCCCGTCTTGGATGCTTCGGCAGTGGACTATTCTGAAGATATTTCCGGAGAAAGTCAGGAACCGCGAGTCCCTGATCGGCCGCGAAGGAAACATCGACGGCATGACCGTTGGGGTCATCAGAGTCGTCATTCTCGGCCGTTGCAACATGATCGACGAGCGCCCGGGCGCTCGAATAAAGGCGGGGATTTCATTATAGACAGGGCAGTAACAACGAAACGTGGAAAAAGACCTAGCAAGACTCCCGGGCAACGCAAGTCGCAGTCGAGCCGGCCACGAGTAATGCATAACCGAGGACAGAAGCGACGAAGCTCGCTCAAGCAAAGACTAATTGGAATAATCAAGGTTGTGTTGGCCGCCTTTGGAGGACTGGAGAGACAGGAACCAAGACGCAGGCAGAGGTCGATCTGACGTGGTAAGAGGATCACCTGACGCTGGCATCGATATCCTGAACTTATAGCACTCTTCGCACCGCACATGGATCAAAAATCACGAAGATTCTTTTGCTGGCGAAGTCAATGTCAGGTATAATTCATGAGTGGCTCGAAGAGCGACCTATCCAAAGACGAAAGTCTCACGAAGACGGTGCGGAAGGCCTAAGTGAGGGTGCTTCTTCCTCCAGAGGATGCTCCTTTCAAGGAAGCACGGCTCAAACCATTCAAGGAGTGATAGGTAGATAATGTTACTCGCTATTCAAACATCAACCGCCTTGCGGAAACAAAGCTCTTATTCATGGACCTGTGGGAGTATCCGCAATCTTCTCTCAGCTTCCTCAAGATTGCTACACATGACACCACTTAGACAGGCTTGTGCTACCAGTCACTCTCCCACTCCGTCCACCGCTTGGTGCAGGAGCTTTGGAAATTTTCTCCTCTCCACCAACGGTGGGAACTTCAGCGAACGATGCTGTTGACGCCTGTGGCACCCTTTCGCGAGGCAGGCTTGTCTTGATTGGTGGTCGATAGAATTGAACGAAATTCAAGTCGACCAAAGCCATTGCTTGACTCAAAGTGCAAAGACCGCCAAGGGGAAACAAATAGAAGGACGATTCTTTCAATGTCTGAGATGGATGTCCGAAATGAACAGAGCGGGCGAGACGAGGATCTTATACATTTCTGAGTCGTGCCCACAGTGGCTGTCCCGTGAGCGTCTTCCTTCCGACCAATGAACCCCTTAGGACCACCACCTTCACAAACCTCCTTCATTCCCCCGAAACTATCAATCGCCGATTCCAGGCCGTCGCAGCCCAACCACCCCATGCCGAATGTGTTCGAACTCCACCATCAATCTCACATCCAACGGCACATGCCGGCGCAGCTCTCGGCCACTGGAGCCTCGTATTCAGAAGAAAAACTCCTTGGAACCAAACCATTACACATACTTCATTGCCACTGACTACCCTTCTCATCACCTCACGGGTTGCAGGCCACCTTTCCCCACTTTTACATCAAGAGCAAAGCCCTCCAAACACATCCCTACGAAACCTCGAAGAACTCATGCAAAAAGAGCAACAAAGCCTGCAACAAACGAACACAGCGAATCTGCCCTTCGTCATGTTTTAAGTACGTAGGAGCTCGGACACCAGAGCGTATTAGCCGTCCCTTGGTCTAGCGGACAAACTCCAAGTCTTTTAGGATTGCAATCAGATTCAAGGCTGCACCCGTCGATATGTGAAAACGGTCAATTTATAAATTCCCATAGTCTATTTACCAATCGACTTACTTTACATAATGGCTGGTCTATTCATAAATAGATTAACCAATCAGGTTAGGTCGTTACTACTATACAGCTATATATAAGGCGTTGGAATTTAACTAGAAAGTAGTAAGATCTAAGAAGAGAATCTATAATATAAGGAGGTTAAGTAAGTAGGAATAGTTCTATTAGAAGGTAGTTTATAAATACTAAGTAAATAGTATAATAAATATATATTAAGTATTATAAGTATAATTTTATATATTATTAATAATAGTACTAGTATTAATATAAGTAATAAACTAGGGTAGCGTAGATAGTCTACTATAATTAGAATAGGTAGATAAGTAGTAATTCCTAGTAGTAATACTACTTATAATAATAATATAAACGGCGCTATCTAAAGAATATATAAGATAGATAGATATAATAATAATACTACCTAATATAATTATAATAATAATAGTACTAATTCTAAGAAAGGTATATTTATTAAATATTAAGTAGGTAGTATAAATATTAGTTATAATATTTAATAAACCTTTTCTATAAATATTATATAAATTATAATATCTAGTTTATATACCTAAATAAATAATTAGAAAACTAAGCGCGCTTTTAGTATTATAGAGGTATAAATAGTAGCTTATAGTAATTGGAGGTATTATAATAAGCTCTAGGGCTAATATATAAGCGCGCTAGTTATATATTTATAATATACCAGCTCCTTAGATTACTAATACAGGTAAGGGATAAGGTCTTATAGTAGTCCTATATAGACTACTAGTAACTAGGAAAACCCTAACTACTAAAGCGATTATAGAAATACTTAAGAAGCTACTTTATATTAGTTTTTCTTACCTTTTAGAGTTTTAAATAATTTAACTTATCCTCTAGATAGTATCTATTAGAGAGCTAGAGATAAAAATAGACTACCTTAAAAAGAACCTCTCCTAGATACTTAATATTACTTATATATAGCGTATAGTATTACTAATTAATAAAGCCGACGTCTTTTTAGAATAAAAGGAGATTCGCGATATTAATTATAACGCGCTTATAAGTATCTTCTTATAGATATTAGAGTACTTCTAGAGTATACTCTTCCTAACTATAAATTATATTATAACTTTTAATAAGGCTTTCTAATTACGTATTTATATTAGACTTAGATATAGTAAACTTGAGATAAAAGCTAAAAAAGGGATTTAAAAGTATTTTATTAATTAAGTTAGAGTATTACTAGATATAAAGGTTATAGATATTATAGAGGATAACTTTATAAAGCTATCTAATTTTAATATTAATAGATAAGAGGTATAGGATCTTTTATTTTTCTCCTAAACTTATCTATTTACTATTCCTCTCCCTCTTTCCTACCTATTATTAATCGTCTACTACAAAATATAAGCTAATAAAGCCTTAATAACAGATTAAGAACGCGGTCCGTACAGCCTAATCTATAGCCCTCAACGATAATGAAATGCTGAGCGTGACGTATCTCCTCCGAGTTCTCTTCGTTGGCAACGTCTTTGCCAAGGACTTAAAAGGGCCAGGTTATGAGGAGGCCCTCAAATTCTATATGTAGTCAGGAGAAGGGTGTGGGGCTCAACCATAATAGGAGCGGGTAGGTTTGGTGGGAATTTCCAATTCAGATTGATAAAAGCAGCTAGTTATGGGATCCATCTATTATACCGCATTTACACCGAGGTTTTTGATCGGCTGCTGGACCTTGTGACATTTCCGGCGGATTGAAAGACAGTCCCACCGCACGGCTTTAAAATTTATCGACGGAGGTCAATTTCAGTACCTCCTCTGTAACAGCAGGCTGCCACATGAGACTGTTTGCTATACTCCCAAGGCGTGAACAGACCAATGCCATAGTATAGATCGTCGCCGGCAGTTGGAGGAAGCTTTCGAAGTTGCCAGCAATCATTTCTCTGGATGTGCGCTATGGTTAAGTGCGTCTCGTAGTGGTCACCTTCACCAGCAAGGTCCATGAATGACTGCGGAACCCCAGTCCGCGCAAAAGCATGTCGTTCCAGAGGCCGACCAATAAGCACCTGTTCCAGAATCTTTAACGTCAAGCCGCCGATTCCAGCACCAACGGATAAATATGCAATAATTGGGGCGCGTCGGGCGCTGATAACAGCGAGAATCTCACCGTAGCGTCTAGGAGCACTTTGGCAGGTTTGCATGGAAGGTCAGGAAGAATCATCATCGAAGATGATTTTTGTATGAGAATTACCTACTATGGTGACTACCAAGTTAAATGTTAGCGCCTTGGCATACGCTAATTATAATACCGTTAATTTTTTAGAGACTTCCATGTAATAAAATATATAGATATACTTTCTCTAGTAGCTTCTCTATAATAATAGTAATAATAGATATACTATTAACCCTAAAATATAGCTAATTAACCTATAATTAACGGATCTAGATATAAATATTTACTAAAATTAGCTAGAAATAGGAAGCTATTACTTATTATCTTAAAATTACTTTCTACTAGGTTTAATATATAAATAGCTATAAACTTACGCCTTAAAACTATAGATTAAGATTAAAAGTAGATATTAATATATCCTATTAAGTTAAACTAGTCCGTTTTATTTATAGGTCTAAGGAAATAAGATATATAATATATAAAGAGGTAGCTTAAATACTAGGCTAGTATATATTAGTATTAGTAATCTAGAGAGCTCTTAAGAAAGAAGGCGTTTCTTAATATATTACCTAGAGAAAACCGCCTATTTTAAAGGTAAATTAGGTGGTATATCTCTAGTAGGCTTAGGAATATATTAACTAGACTAGGGAATAATAGGAGATAATTCTCTAAACGGATAAAATATAGGTAATAGCTAGTAAGTATATATATATTTAGGTTACTAGGGCCCTAGGGGAGGAATATAACCCTACCTATATTATTAAAAAGATACTCTAGAGGTAAGGATAGATATCTTAAGGTTTATTCTTTGGCCGTACTAAATATAAAGGGCCTAGGGGTATTTTAGGAGAAGGACTAGGGAATAATTACCTAGGCGACGTATTATAAGCGGATTATACTTATTATTTATAACTAGATCTAGATATATCCCTACCTATCTCTAATATAAGACTATGCTCTAGGATATATAGCTAGGGCTACTATTAAGGATATTACGACCCGTAACTTCAAGCGGTCGTTAGGGATCTGTAGTAGATCTTATAGAGAGGAGTATTAAGGAGAAGGTAAGTAGGCTTCGTACTAAACTAGTCTAGTATAGAATTATATTTAGTATCTAGGAGATTATTCTAGTAGATAATATAAGTTAAGTATAAAGCTCCTACCTAGAGGGAAAGTAATACTATCTATATAGATATAGGGAAGTCTATTAGAATTTAGGCTAGATTAACCTTAGTAGTTACTAACTAGGACTAGTTAGGGGGTCTTAGTAGACTAGTAGAGATTTCTTATAATAGTTATTCTATTCTATATAGCTATATCTATCTATTAGTTATTATAATATTATTATACTATACCTAAGTTATATATAGATAACTTATAAGTATTATATCTTTTATTAGATTATAAGCCTAGGTTCTTTATAACCTTAAGAACTATATAAATTATATAGTAAGCTTTTTACTAAGACTTAGAGTAGTTTTAGAAGAAATATTCCTAGAACTATTTATAATAGGTACTATTATATTTAACTATTATAAAATTTAAAAGCTGAAAGGTATTAAGAATTATAAGTTATAAGAAATTATTATATATATATCTCTTATAGTTAATAGCGTATTTAAGGTTATTAGACTAGAATATAAACTACTAATTAACCTTAACTTACCTACTATTAAAGGAGTAATTACCTATTAAGAAGGCGGATAAAGATGAATAGGAAAATTATATTAATTTAAAGGAGTAAGTACTTACTACTATTTATCTTAATATATTACTATTAGCTTATAATATAATTAAAACTTTAATAATAGTAAAAGAAATATAGGCTAAATTAAAGTCTTTATATAGGATAGATTCCTATACTATTAAGAAAGTAATATACTTTACCTTATATAAGCTTTATTTAAATTAATTTAAAAACCTTTATACCTACCTTACTAAATTTAAGGAATATATAAATAAGCTTTTATAAATAAAGAGTCTACTAGAAATAGATTTCTAGTTAGTAGTCTTTAAGAGGGGCTTATTAGATAATATAAAGGAAGTAGTTTATATCCTCACTAAGATTACTTAATTTAGGAAGGAGTTATAGGATTTTAAGTATATTATTATATCCTTAGTTAATAGGTTTATACCTTTAAAGACTAAAGAATCTAAGGTATTTACTAGTAATTTTAGTAAATAGCTAAAATAGGGCTAATATTAAAATAAGCCTAGTAATAAAAGCTAGGTTAATAATAATAATAAATATATATTTTATAACTACTAGTATAATATAAAAGACTACTAGTATACTAATCTAAAGATTAAACTAGAAGGATTTATTCCTAAAATAAAGAAAGAGCTAGAGGTATAAAATAAATAATATTATTAAGATAGATATCCTAGTTATTAATAAAGTAAATAAAACCTAGATAAATAAAAATAGGATAAATCTTATACTACTTACTTTAAGTATAGCTTATAATAAAATAATAAGTCTTATAAGGTTATTATTTAATTAGGGGACTAGGAGTATACCTTCTAAGATTAATCTAAGTTTACTAACTATTTACTAGTCTAGAACTATATAGTATTAGGACTAACTAGGGGTAAGCTAATAAAAGTTAAAGGGATTAAAATAGTAATAATCCTAGTAATTATTTTAAGATTAGTAAATTCTTACTAACTAATATTTATTATATACTAAATATTAAATATAACCTCTTATCTATTATATAACTAGACCTATAAGGCTATACGTATACTAGTAGTAGAGGGAAGAATATATTCTATAATAAATAAGGTAAGGAGGTATTATAAGCCTTTCTATATAACTATATATACTAGCTAGATACTATATAGATTAACTAGATAAGAGTATTCTACCTTAAATTAATAGTCCTAGCTAAGAATAATACGTCTTAGACCTAATAATATAAGAGATATAAATATATTAGTATAGAAGTTATAAAAGCTATAATATATACTACTAATATTAACTATAAAGCTACTAATTACCTATAAAAATATAAGAAATAGGAACTATATAAGAGTTATATATTAGGGAAGATTACCTAAATACCCTTATAGATATTAATACCTAGAGTTACTATCCCTAGCTAATACTAATATATTAACCTAGTATTAGTAAGCTATATAACTACCCTTAAGGGGTATACTAATATAATATATTTATATATAAAGTAATAGGATTTACTTAAATAGATTATATAACTAGTTAGGTAGAGTTACTATAAAAACTTAAGTTCTAAATAAAATATTAGAAAAACTAGAGGTATAAAATAGCCTTTATTTAAAGTAATAATAAACTAGTCTAGGGTTATAAATATTCTAGGAATATAGGATATTTATTACTCTATTAGTACCTTATAATCCTTATTAGAATAGGATTATTAAATAAAAGAACTAGATACTATTTAATAAAGTTAGAATTGTTCTTATTAACGCTAGACTATTATAAGAGTTCTAGGGTAAGGCTATCTATTACATTAATTATATTAAGAACCTTATACCTAGTAAGGATAAAAAGTCCCCCTTTAAGAAATAGTATAACTATAAACCTTAATCAATATACTTAAAGCTATTTAGATATTAGTACTATTTATTTAATATATTACTAAATAAGAAAAAACTAGATAATAAGGCTATTAAATACTACTTCCTTAATTATAATAGTAAGAGTATCTACCGCGTATAAGATATTAAGGGATAATATATTACTTAATTAATATATATAGTATTTAATAAGAGGGCTACTATATTATTAATAGATAATAATAAGCTTCTAATAAAGAGAGACTCTAGTAATAATAATATAGTAGACCTCCTAAGCTAGCTCTAAACTAACTAATTAGATAATAGTAATTAGGCCTTAAAGAAAGTAATTAGCCCTAATTAATAGGGTATTAAGGTAGTATTAGATAGTACTAAAAATACTAATAATACTAGTAAGATTAATAATAGATTAGTAATAATTTTCTATCTAGCTAATTAATATTAGGCCTAACTAATAATATAAGTAGGCTAACTAGTCTAAATAGATATAATTAAGATAATCTACTTAAATTAAATTAGAATAAGTTAAATAATTAGACTACTAAAAATAGCTAAGCGGAGTAAGAATTATTAACTAATAATAATTAGAATAGTTAGGGTAGTTTAATATACTAAATTAATACTATAATACTATTAGCTATTATTAATAAATAATTAACTTAAAATAATAAATCTTAGAGAATTATTCCTAATATATTATATTATTCTATTTATAATAAACTATAAATTAATTATAGCTAAATAAATAAGAGGGGTATAAAGTCTTCTAATAACCCTAATAGGGTTATAGTTATACTTACCTATATTATTACTAGTACTAAAGAGCGTCTCTATCTAATATTAATAGATAAGGCTTTTAGTAGGCCTAATAAAGATAAATAGCTTACTACTATTAAAGGAGAACTAGCTAATTATAATAAGTAGATAATATAATAAGAACTATATTAACTATCTTATAAAGTATATATCTTACTAAGGAGGTAGATCTTATCCTATAAATATAAACTAATAGGTGAAATTAGCTAATATAAAGTATAATAGGTAGTTAAAGGCTTTTATTAAATTAAGGGGATTAATTTTAATAAGATATTTTTATTAACCTTAAAGGTATTATTATAATAACTCCTCCTAGCTATAATAATTTAATATAGGCTAGTTATTAAGTATTTAGATATTATTTTAGCCTTCTTAGAATTACTTATTTAGGAAGAAATCTAGGTAGAGTAACTCTACTACTTTATTAATAGCTAATATAGATATTCTTATAAATAAAATAAAGCTTTATATAACCTTAAATAGGCCGGCGACGAGATCTATCTATACGTGGTACCGGCTACGAACCTTCTAGTATCTCGGTACTAGGAGAGCTGAGAGATCTCATGGTATTTTAGAAGCACCGTCTAGGGTTACCTAGTTATTACGGAATCGACACGTAGGCAGAGTATAGTAATAACGAGAATAGGAACGCTAACGCGATAGAAAAACAGAGAAGATAGAAGGAGAACTCTTAGAAGATTACGGTAAAAGATATAACGCGATAGAATATACAGATATAGACGAAAAATATATGCTATATAGATACCCTTCTACCTCTCCCTAATATAGCCTCCGCTTCCCTACGCGTGTTATAAACGCGATATACTAGTAATACTAGTAATACTAGTATAAGACGATAGAAATACTACCGATATAAAAC
>JAABUV010000532.1_pt1 | contig 57380 bp, 68 predicted proteins | sample 5559971 | NCBI WGS metagenome assembly JAABUV01 (sample SAMN10711881, study PRJNA513362) | rock metagenome | isolation source: Antarctica rocks | place: Antarctica: Victoria Land, Knobhead nord | collected 2015-12-19 | reverse complement strand
GCTGCGCGACGGCGGAGGCCGCGGGCGTGGCGTGGGAGCAGCCGCCGGGCGCCGGCGTGTGCCCGCTGGACACGCTGTTCGGCGCCGCCAGCACCGTCGCCAGCTGGCTGGCCGGGCGGCGCGAGTGCCTCGTGGTGCGGGTCGCTGGTCTTGCCTGTTTTACCCTGTGCGGCATGCTCTGCTGGCACTCCACCAGCAAGCGCCCTGCCTGGGTGTGGCTGCCATAGGGCACCATTACTGCAAAGGCGCCCTCGCGCGCCTGCCTGCACGAAGCTGCTTGGGCCTGCCTGCCTGCTAGGAAAGCCCTCGACGTGCCACGCGCGCGCCCTTGCCACACCACGCGTGCTGCTCAAGCCAGTCTGGCAGTGGTGTCATGATGCCGCACGACCACGCTGTGCACAAGCGCCACCCACACAGCTGTTCAGTCAAGTTTGCCGGAGCAGGTGCTGCACACGCACGGCTTCACGGGCACAGGCGCGCCCTTCCTGCAGCTGGTGGCTGCGTGCGCGCTGCTCTTCGACGCGCAGCACGCCAGCTTCGGCGGCGCACTGGCCGCCCTGCGGCCTGCCAGCGCGCCGCGCTCGCCCAGCCGGGGGCGCTCCCATGCCACCAGGCACGCCATTCTCAAGCCCTAACCTCTTCCAATTTCCCCGCCTTCCAGCTGCATCATCCTCACAGGCCACCCCTTGACTTGTCATATGCATGTGACCAGGAGTGCAGCAAGGCAACATTCATTGCCGCGCGCTGTGGTACGCGCAGAGCAGGAGTTTGCAGTTGGTGTTGTTTAGACTGGCCAGCTGGCTGACAACCATGTCTGCAGTGCAAAGGGCGCAACGAGGATTGAGGGGTGCATCGCTGCATTCCCAGGCAAATGGAATTCAGGGCGCCCGTGGCGGGCAGGTGGCTTGGCGCCGGGCAGCAGCGGTACGGGCTGTATACAGAGGCGCTGCTGCGCTGCGCCGCGCGCCGCGCGCGCGGCCGCCCGCAGGCACCTCAGAGCTTCGCGCCGCCCCTCGTCGAGCCCCTGCCCTGCCAAGCGAGCAATCTCGTCAGCCCGCCGCCGGTCCTCCCGGGAGACAGGCAGAACGGTGATGCGGCGGGGCCGGAAGACCCGCGGGCGGGGCCAGAGTGCCCGACCCGGCTGCAGCGCGCGTGCAGCGATCCGCGCCTGCGAATCCACAGCGTGGCGCTAAGTAGGCTGCCGGCGCTGCTGCGCGCGCTGGCGGCCGCACCGGGCGCGCCGGCACCAGCGGCAGGGCCGGGACCAGGGCTTGTGGCGCGCGCTCTGCTCGCCGTGTTCCAGCGCGGGCGCCAGGTTTGGAGTGGCGCGGTGCTCGGGGTGCGCTCAGACACCCCCCCACATCCGCCTGTGATGTGCACGTGTCTACCACGCCCTAATCTGACCTAGTTCGAAGCCAAACCCTACCAATGCTGGCGTTCCCTGCACACAATACTGGTGAGAAGAGCATGCGAGTTGGTGCATGAACGGTCGAACTCCCTGGTGCCCATGCTAAGTGTGCTTTGAAGCTTAAAGTGAGCGGCAGGGCGACGCTGTGCGCGTCGAGGTGGGCGCAGAGGTGGCCGGCGACGTCGTCATCGGCCTCTGGCTGGGCGACCACAAGGGTGCGCTCGCTTAGACGCTGCGCCCGCCACAACCTGCAGCAGAGGGCGGGCCCTTGATGTCACGCTCGCAAAGCCTATGCAGCACGTGTATAGGGTGGAGATAGTCTAACCCTACCCTAACTCTACTGGCCAAGACAGCATGACTTCAAGACACGGCGCTGCGCGCGCAGGCGAGTTTGAGGCGCCTGCGTTCTCGTACGCCTTCCACACGGCGTTCGCGCCGCCGGGCGCGGCGCTGCGCGCGCGCGCCGCCGACCTGGACCTGCTCGGCGGGCGCCTGCTGGTCAGCACACGCCTGGGGACCCCACCAGTGTGGGCTCTGAAGTGTAATCGGCCCCTTCCCGCTCCAGCACGGCCGTGTGCGCTCTGGTTCAGGCAGCCGCCTCCCGCTCCAGCACGGCCACGCGCCTGTGCGCCGGCAAGGCATGCGGGAGAGGCGAGACAGCTGGTGCAGGTTGGCAGGTATGCGCTGGGGGGAAGCAGCTCAGCTTTGCGGGCAGCCTGCCAGACGCGCCGACACAGGCCCCTGCGGGCGCTCTGCACAACGCAGGCGAGTGGCGGGACTGTAACCTTTCAGGATTAGGATCATGTGGAGAGGCGAGCGTGACTGCCGTGCAAAGCGCGCAGGCCGCTGGCAGCGCGGCGGCCGCAGGCGCCATGGAGGTGCGGCTGGGCGCGGCGGACGGCCCCGAGGCCGGTCTCGCGCCGGGCACGCTGTCCGCCGCACCTGCGGCCGCGCGGGCGGCCGCGGCCGCCGGCGTCCCTGCGGCAGTGGCCAGCGCCCAGCCTGCCGCGGCTGAGGCTGCACATGCCACAGCAGATAACGAGGCTGGTCTGGCAGAGAGCGCGCGCTTCGATGCCCTGACCGCTGCGGCGGCGGGTGCCGTGCGTGCAGCGGCAGGCGCACGGCCGGCGCTCCCCGAGGCCAGCTTCGTCACGGCGGAGGCGGTGCAGCCGCAGGCTTGGCCGGGAGCAGCGGCAGGCGCCGGGCGCACGGCGGCAGGCGCGCCAGCGTGGAAAGCTGCACCGCCAGGCGGACCAGCTGAGCCGCAGGCTGCAGGGACGGTGCTGCCGCGTTTGCACGCGGCCGGGCATGCAGCGGCAGACACGCCGCCGGACATGCAAATAGACGCGCCGCCGGATGCGCAGACCGCAGCGGCTGGTGTGGACGCTGACGCGGGCGCTGCGCGGGCGGCGCGGCTGTCTGCGTGGGGCCCTGGAGTGGCCGTCGCGCATGCGGAGGCTGCCATGCCGGCCGCGGGGATGGCAGCGGCAACAGCGGCGGCGGAGCCGAACGCCGCGCAGGCAGCGCGGCCGCTTGCGTGGGCCGTGGCGGACGCAGACGCCCCTGGTGCAGCGCCGGCCACCAGCGCAGCGGCGGGGCAAGCTGACCGCCTGCAGCCTGCCGCGAGCCCTCCGGCAGGCCCCCCGCAGCTCGCAGGCGACGAGGTGCACGACGCCCTGACGCTGCCGCCACGGGCGCCTCTGGCGGAGCATGCGGCGAGCCGGGCGGTGGGCGGCGCGGCTCAGGTGCCCGCGGAGGGCCGCGATGCTGAAGGAGCGCCGCGCTCTGATGACGAGGAGGGCGCAGCAGGCGGGACGGGACTGGGCGAGAAGCCAACGGAGGCGAGACTGCAGGGCCTGGCAGCAGCGCCGCTTGCCGGCAAGGCGGACGCGGCTGGCGGCGGCGCGTGGCGGCTGGGCAAGGGCTTGGGCGTCCCCGACTGGGAGGCCGGGAGCGAGGCGCGCCACGGCCTCATCGGCGCAGGGCCGCCTGCCGGGGCGGAGCACGCCGGCGCCGCCGGGCGCGCGCGCGCGCTGCCGGCCATCTGCGTCAAGGCCGCGGACGAGGCCGCACCCGCTGCGGCGCTGCCCGTGGAGCCTGCACTGGTGCCCTGCGCCATGCTAGCGGAGACCCGTGACGCGCTGCTTGGCGCCAACGAGCCGACCCGCGCGGTTGCAGACGCGCCAGATGACCCCTCCCCAGCGCCGCCGGACAGCGACCTGCCGGCCTGCGAGAGCGCGCGGCAGCAGGCATGCAGGGGCGGCAGCCTTGACGAGGCAGTGGCATCGTCCATATCCGAGGCCCTGTTCGGCAGCGGCGCGCTGGACGGCGCGAGCGCCCCTGTGAGCCCATGCGCGGATGACGGCGGCGAGCGCGCGGCGGCGCTCGGCCGCAGTGTGCAGGCGGCCGTGGGCGAGCCGGGTGCGCTGCGGGAGGCCTCATTCGCAATGCAGGGCGGGGCGCCGCATGCCACGCAACCGGAGCCAGAGCATGAATCACATGAGGCCACATGCGCGGTGCTGGCGCCACTGATGCACGCCGCGGACCATCGGCCGCTGCCGCCGTCGCCGCTGCCGCCGTCATCGCCGACGCCACCGCCGCCGCCGCCGCCGCCGCCGCCGCCGCCGCAACGGCTGCCTGGCGCGCGCCACGCCAGCCTGTGCGCGCCAACGCAGTGGCCCAGCGGCAGCGGCGGCGCGGGGCGCAGGGACCAGGGGCGGCTGCGCAGCGCGACCGTCGGGGGGGCCCAGCCGCCTGTCGCACGTGCCAGCGCGGCTACGCTGCAGCCGCCGGCGCGCAGCCGCATGCAGCCCTCCCCATGCCCTGACCCTCTGTCAGACGGGTGGGCCCGCGCGTCACGCCAGCCGGCAGCGCCTCTGGGCGCGCTGGTCGGCAGTGGCGCGGTGGACCCGGGCGCAGCTACCCAGTGTCTGCACACAGGCAGCGGAGCAGCCGCCGCGCGAGAGCCAGGCCGCGAGCCTGATCAGGCGCCAACGGACGGCGGAGCAGAGCCGGCAGCTGGGGAGCCTCAGCGCGTACCCGGCCGCGAGCCCGGGCGGGCGCAGGAGGATGGGCAACTCTCCCCCAGGAGCCCCCGCTTCAGGCCGCTGCACTGGGTGCAGGCGCCTTGCATCGCGGGCTCCGTGTGGGCGCAGCTGGGCGCTGGCGCGCCGGCGGGGACGCCGCCGGGGGGCCCCCTGCCGCCCGCGGCGGCGCGCGCGCTGCGCGCGCTCTTCTCCTCAGAGTACGCCGGTGCGGCATCCGTCTCGCCTCCTCATGAAACCGTGCCTGCTGTGTACCATGATTGCTGCAGGCAAGCCTTGGCAGATGATGCACTCACCCTTCACCTCAGCGCGCGTCTGGTGCGGAAATGTCCTTGATAGGGTCCTGCATTGGGGGCCATTGACCTCATGCTGGCAGATGGTGTGCTAGTGGCCAGTCTGCAGCCCACCCGCGGGCACACAGCGCATCCAGCCTACGCGTTGCTGGGCTCTCTGCACGCCACCGGTTTCAAAATGCATCCTGGCATGTATCCTAAGTCAACGCTTTGGGAGTGATTTGAACCACTTACTGCGCTACAGATGTGCCACAAGGCAACAGGTAAAGCAACGGCCGCTGAGCCAGGCTGCTGAGTCAGGCATGAAGTGCATCGGCAGCCTCCACTACATAACCTGCAGTACAGGCAACGCAGATCACACGTCACCGCAGGCGACGCGCCGGCCGCCGCGCCCAGCCCGCCGCGGCCGCGCGGCGCGCCAGCGCAGCGCGGCGAACCCGGCGCGCGCGTGCTGGGCCTGGCGCGCGCGACCAACGCGGCCATCATGCTGGCTGCGTTCGGCGACGTGCCGCACGGGGCGGCGGGCCTGCGGCGCGCGCTGCTGACGGGCGCGCCGCCGCTGGGCGCCGACCGGTTGGCGCTGCTGCTACAGGTGGCCGCCGCGGCCCGCCCGCGGCCGCCTTTGTCATGCGGCCCGTCAGTCCTTGTCCTGAGGGCACTGGGCAGCAGCCCATGATGGTCTGGATGCCACTCAGGCCAGGCCTTGGTAGTCCTTGGAAGCGGCCCACATGCGCATGCGGTCACGGCCTGCCACCAGCGCTGCTGCGGCCCGCGCGGGTCGCGCCGTGCGCGGCGGAGCTGGCGCGCCCGGCAGCCGGGCTACGCGCGCCAGGCGCTGCCGTCATGGGCTTGGCGCCTGCCAGGCTGCATTCATGCTGGCGGGTCAGCAGGGCCCACGCGCTCAGCCCAGCCCATGTGCAAGGTCGAGATGAGGGACCCACAGGGTCTTGACAAGGGTCCCGACACACATCCAGATCACGCCGAGCGAGGCGGAGCTGGCACGCCTGGCGGCTTGGCTGCGCGCGCCGGGCGCCGCGCTCGCGGACCTGGCGCCGCCCGAGCAGGCGCTGGCCGCGCTCGGCCTGCGCGGCTGCGGCGGCGTGCCGCGCCCGCGCGCCAAGGCCGCCGCGGCGCTCTTCGCCGCCGTGCTGCCGGGGCTCGCGGCCGACGCGTGCGGCGCGGCGGCGGCCGTGGCAGCCGCATGCGAGCAGGTCCGGGGCGTGGGCCACGGCCTGATGCCTTGCGGCGGCGCAATGCTTCTGCACTGGCTGCCGGGTTGAATGTCTGTCTTGCGGACACCGTAGCATTTGCGCTGCTGCAACGTAGGGCTGCGCAGATGTGGCACATGGGCCGCCCCGGCTGACATGCACCTACAGTATGTGGATGATGCGGAGAATAGTTGCGTAGAGGAGCCTGTGCAGAGCCGCGGCGCCTGGACATGGCGCGCGTCCTTGCGGCGCGGGGCGCGCGCGCGTCAGCAGCGTGCGGCCAGGGCGACCCATGCTTGTGTCGCGGCAGGCGACCGGGAGCGCGCGCCTGCGCGCGGCCCTGCGCGCGGCGCTGGCGGCCGGCAACGCGGTCAACGCGTGGACGCCGGTCGGCGTCGTGCCGGGCGTGCGCGTCGAGTCGCTGGCGCGGCTGCGCGAGTTCCGCGTGCGGCCCCGCGCCGCCGCGCAGGAGCGCGGCCGCATGCCGCGCTGATTCCGGAGGGGCGCAGAAAGTCTCAGCACGTCCATGTGAGGGACGTTTCGGCGGGTTGTGACAGCACTGGCGTCTCAGGCCACTGCCTTTCCAGGTGAACGTGACCACGCAGGCTGGCCTTGTGTTCACGAGCCATGTACTGACGAGCAGTGCATGCTTGTGTGTGGCGGCCTCAGGCGGCGCCGGGGCGCCGTGCGGCACCGGCTGGCGAGCAACCGGCAGCGGGCGGCCATGCGGCGGGCGCAGTCCCGGCCTCCCCTGAGGGGCCTGCCGGGGGCGGCACGCCGCGCGAGGCGCCTGCGCTGCGCACGCTGGCCGACTTTGCGGCCTGGCTGCTCCTGAACGGCGGCCGGGCGGGCGCGCACGGCCGCGCGCCGCCCTCGCCGGGCGCGGGACCGCAGCCCCGCGTCGCTGCTGGCTACCTGGCGGCCGACCTGCCGGGCCTGGCGGAGGCCGCGCGAGTGCTCTGCAGGCAAGCTCGCCGTCGTTATGACTCTATGGTGTCTGGAACAAAGAGAACAAGAAGGTAGTACGCTTACATGCATGCAGAGGCGCAAGTTGACTGGCATGCCCCCTGAACTGTGCACAGCACCCTGAATCTGTGATGCTGTATCGTACGCGTTCTAGCTTGACGTCATGCGGCGCATCCATGGGTGCATGAGGCGCCTGGCCCGCAGGGCGACCTGGCGGAGCCGCTGGTGCAGCTGGACGCCGGGCTGGCCGGCTGCGAGCGGGAGCATGCGGCGTGCCTGGCAGACCGCCCTGATGTGGCGGCGGCGCGCGCGGCGCAAGCCCCCGCAGCCTCGCCCCAGCCGTGCCCCAATTTTGGAGCAAGCCCGTCCACGAGCGGCATGGCGGGCGCGCGCGCAACGCAAGGACACCCCACTCCCAGCGCTGGTAGCCCTGCTGCGCGCGCGGCGCCCGAGCGCGCGGCGCCGATGTGGGCAGCGGCGGCGCCGGGCGGAGACCCTGCAGACCCTGGCGCTGGCAGCGACGATTTGGGGGGCCCGGCGGCGTGGCGCGCACTCGGCGTGTGCGACGAGGAGGCCGCCTTCATCGTACGGCTGGACGAGTCGCTGGTGCGTGCCGCAGTTTTACTGACTAAGCTGTGCACATGGATCACCTGCCACAGGGTGTGTGTGTAATAAGGGTTTGAGCGGCCAACACCTTCCGTGCTGGCGCATGCAGCTGTGCGCAGTCTCATGTCATCATCGCCGCCGGCGCCTGTGCTGCTCCGCAGCCAGGCCTGCTCGCTGCGCTGCTGTCGCTGCTGACGACAGGGACACAACACATGTGCGAGGGTACCTGCTGCAGACCTGGACGAGCAGGCGGGCGTGGTTGCAGTGCGGGCGCGCGGCAGGCGCCTACCAAGCACGACCTGACCCTGCACCTGCTGCTGTGCAGGCCGCCGCGCGCGCCGCGCGCGCGCGCCTGTCGCACGCGCTGGCAGAGGCGGGCGCGGCGCTGGCGCGCCTGGCCGCCTACCTGGGCGAGCCGCCCGGCGCCAGCCCCGCGGCCGCGCTGGCGGCGCTGGCGGCGTTCCGCAGCGCGTTCGACCGCAGCTACGCCCACGTCGCGTCGCTGCTCGCAGAGCCTTGAGCTTGCTGGGCGGTGCAGTGCAGAAGCAGATGTGTCCGTGAATGTGGCGGCCACGCGGCACATGCACGTCGTACCCCCTGGGCAAGACCTACCAAGCGTGGCCACATTATGTCATGCTGTATGTAGCAGTGAGAGCATTATCTGTGACAACAAGAGTGATGTACTACAATATTTACCTCGCACGAGTCCGGTCTCCTGGCGCTATGCATGTCGATATGTAAAGGCGCATGCTGCCGCCAGGCCCCCCACCAGCGCACATACCACCTTCAGCCTGGCACTCAAGTTGTGCAAATGTCTACTTCATGCACACAGCCTCAAAGCATATCACAAGCATGCAACTAGCAGCTCGGCGGAAGTTAGCACAAAGCGCTGCCACCATGAAACCACAGTGTTTGACTCATGCCTGCCTGAAAACCCAACATGCGCAGGCTCAGCAAAGTGCAGCCACCAAGTTCGCACACTACGCCCACAAAGCCAGCTATTGCTTCTCAACAAAGCGCCACACGCCGCATCGCGCGGCAGCAAGTTCATGCGGAAGCCCAGACGCCCAAGCCCCTCTTTTTCACTGTACGCCCAGGGCCTCCTTGAGCGCGTCGATAGCATCCGTGATGGCGTTGGCCTCCCCCTGCACCGCGGTCTCGCCCTTCGCCTGCTCCGCCTCGTCGAGCTGCGTCACCTGAGACTCAACCTCCTGCGCCGCGCGCGGCTCCAACATGAGCGAGCCTGGCATGAAACCATACAAGCTGGTTTTTTTGCCAAACACTTCGGGTATTGATGAAGGCGGTTATTCGCACCCAGGTGGTCGCGAGGGGGGCGGGGGGCGGGCAGAGTGCTTAGTAGCCTGCTGGATCAGTGTAGCGCCCATCCGGACATTGTTCATGCCGCATGCGCATGATGATTCGATCAATTGGCCAGGCTGGTGTGAGCCCCACAGTATGTAGTGAGTGGAGCCAGGCATTGCTGTTGCAGAGCGCAGAGCTTGAGCTCTGGGTGGGCTCGGATTTGCAGTGCCAACCCTAGCATGAAATGCCATCACAAGCATATCCATACAGGCCGCTCTGGTGGGTGAGAGCGCCGCACGCTGATCTGCGCGGCGGCCGAGGACGCCTGCTCGGGGTCCCGCAGGCTGCCCAGCGCCTCCACCAGCGAGGGCAGCTCCTCGCTCTCCAGCTTCTCCACCCCGCCCGCCAGGGCTGCACGGGTGCAGATAGCGACCCTTGCCTCAGCAGTGTGCAGCAGGCGACCCTTGTAGTGCAGTGTGCAGTAGGCGACCCTTGTTCAACAACGCATATTACAGGCTTGCGGCAAGCATTTCGCAAAGGTAAAGAGATAGGTAGGTCAGTGGTCTCAGGCACAAGTGCAGGGGCAGGGAGCGCGGGTCTGCAGAAGTGCTGAAGCACAGGAGGGCGTGACTTGCTAGCGACCCAGGACACTCACGTACCTGGCAACGGGTGCAGGGCGAGCGCGGCGGCGGCCAGAACGCCTGCCAGCTTCAGGGCAGCGGGCGAGGGGCCAGTGCTGTTGCTAGAGCCCTGTGCACCACACATTATGTTTACAAAAAGAAGAGCGACTGTTGTGATATTAAAAGACTGGGTTGTCCGTCCCAACAGCAAAGATGTGCAGGCAAAGAACTCGCTAGACATGTCCGGAAAGACAACCACACAGGTGCATCTTCTTACATACAAAGCCAAGTCACACTGTACGCACATGGTGGTTGTCGTGGAGCGCTTGGACTTGCGCCACCGTACAGACCGGTCGTTGCGGGCGGCATGCGGCACCAGGGCGTGCCCTGGGATGGAATCCACCAGGCCTGACTGCGCTGCACGCGTTGAACGCCAGCATTGCGCTAAGTTGCGTGCGTGATGGGGCGAGATGGAAAAACTTGAGCACCTCAGTTTTTTTACTTTGTTATATTCTCTCAGAGAATTTCTCTGAACAAGGGGTGATGAGATGACCCGCTAAGGTTTCAGTCTAATTTTTTTGCAGCAGAACAACGCAGCTTGTTGCTTTTGCTGTTGTCGTGCTACAGTGCACTCAAGCTTGTGCTGCAGGTGCACTACAGGTGCCTGGACGCCAGCGGCTGTCCTCTGTGCCCGGCGGGCATGAAGGCGCTGGTGTGCAAGCAACTGGGACATCCTTTAGCGACAGATGATAAGAAGCCGCTGAAGCTAGTGCAGAACCACCCAAAGCCGTCGCCCTCGTTGCCAGCAAATGGTGTGCGCATCCGCGTGACCGCGGCAGCGCTCAACTTCGCTGACGCCCTGCAGATACAGGCGCGGCGTGGCAGAGCGTCTGCACTTCCTTTGAACTGCTCGCCTTTGTCCTGGGGCCATATCGTGCAACGTATGCAAAATGCCTTTCTTCTCAGCGATACGTGCCAGTGATACGTGCCACACTGTGTGCATGCCTTTAACGTCCGCCGTGCGCGCTGCAGGGCCTGTACCAGGACCGCCCAAAGCTGCCCTTTGTGCCGGGCTCCGAGGTGAGCGGCACGGTGGTGGAGGTGGGCCGCGACGTGCGCACGGTGCAGGTCGGCGACGCGGTGCGCCCTGCCTGCGCCCCTCCTGGACTTGCTGTTGGCTGGTCAGGCAGGAGGTCGGCTAATATGAGCGCAAAGTGCGGTCGGCGAGCGGTGCGGCCCTGCTCGTAACCCCCGTTGCCACCAAGTGCATGTGCCGCTGGCCAACAAGGGAGCTGTCCGAGCAGAGACACCGCAGCAACCGCAAAAAGACCTTTGTTGCAGCACTCTCGTGTCGTTTGTGGGGTTGCGGGGGTGGTCTCAGCGCGAAAGCGAGGCAGCACTCCGGGACGGGCGTGCACTGCTGTGCTGCTGAAGGGGTGTTGCAGGGGTGTGCTGGAAAGCGCTCCCCTCCCCCTTGCTGTAGGAACATGCTTGTTTCTGAGCTGTCACAGGCGTGGGCAGCACTGGGGCCCTCAGGCGCTCTTGTGCTCCAGCAGCTGCACGTTCGCATGTGGTCACAGCGCGGACGCCACGCGCAGGTGTGCGCCGTGACGCGCGGCGGCGGCTTTGCCGAGGAGGTGGTCGTGCGAGATGGCGCCGCGCTGCGCCTCCCGCCCGGCGCCGACGTGGCGGCCGCCGCAGGTGCTGCGCTGCGGCGCGCGCGCTCGCGGGGAGCACTGGAGTGTGCAAGGGAGACTGCATGTGGCAGGGCAGGTTGCCACGAGCGTGTCTGCGCCAGCTCGGCGCGGCGTGGCCTGCCATGGCCCGTTATGCGGGTGCAGCCTGCTGGAGGCTGCGAAGCGCATGTGCGTGCGGGCAAAGCAGCAGGCCCCTGTGCGGGTCAGCCGAAGGGCAGCGTGCCGAGGGGCAGCGTGCCGAGGGGCAGCGTGGGCGCCGCGCGCTTTGCTCTGCTTATTTTGCGGTGACGAGATGCAAGCTCTGCTGCCTGGCCACCGGCGCTCGTGCCGCTGGCGTGTTGCACATTACGCCAGGCCTGCGTGCTCCACAATGAAACTTCTTCCCGGTGTATGATGTGGGTGTGTGACAAGCTGCGGCGGACAACTCAGCGGCTTATTGCCGCGGCACGAGCTGCGCAGGCCTGCCGGTGGCGTTTGGCACCTCGCATGTCGCGCTGAAGGAGCGCGCGCGGCTGCAGCCCGGCCAGACCGTGCTGGTGCTGGGCGCGGCAGGCGGCGTCGGCATTGCGGCAGTGCAGGCACGCGCTGCTGCCGAGGCTCACGCTCACGCATCGCAAAATGGCGGGCTTGAAGGGTGGGGCAGTCGCACGGACGAGTTGGGCGGCAGCGGCGGACTGTCAAGGTACTTTTTTTGGTTGGGAAGACTGCCATGCAGTGCAGATGCAGTGAGGCAGCATGCGGCGGGTGCCGGGCCTCGCAGATCAGAAAGCATGGTTTTGAGCGCCCGCGGCTGCCAGCTGCTGCTTCAGCGCCGGGGCGCGCCGGGCAGCGGTGGGCGACCGCATCGCCCGCCCGCCGCAGCACGCAGCGTAAAACCGCGCGCGGCGGCGCCGGCAGATTGCCAAGGTCATGGGCGCGCGCGTGGTCGCCGTCTGCCGCGGCGCTGCCAAGGCGGACGCGCTGCGCGCGCTCGGCGCGGACGCGGTCGTCGACACCGCCGCCGCCGGCAAGGACGTGCCGCTGCGGCAGCTCATCAAGGCGCGCGCCGCCCCAGGCCCTGTCCCTGCGGCTCAGGGACCCTGCGGCCTGAGGTTGCACCGCGTGGCATCGTGTGCATTGTGCGCTGGAAAGAGTGCATGGCTGCTTGCAGTACTCTCCCCTGCATGAGCAGCAAGCATGGGGTCTAAATAAGAGCTACGGTCAGCACTGAGAGGAAGCAAACTGCAGAGGTAAAAGCCCTGGCGCTGTTGCATGGCCTCGCGGCGCCGCCGGGCAAGTGCGCCATGCGCGACCCCGGCGCCCAGGGCCAGGCTGACGGGCGCCGCCGCGGCCGCGCGCAGGCCGCAGCGCCGCAGGGCATCGACGTCGTGTACGACCCGGTTGGCGGCACGGCGTTTGCGGAGGCGCTGAAGACGATCAACTGGGGCGCCCAGGTACTTGTCATCGGCTTCGCGTCCGGCACCATTCCCAAGGCGCGTCGCTGGGGCCTGCGCGGGCGCCTTTAGGCAGGGGGTCACCGCCTGCCCCTGAGCAAGCTCGTTGTGGCTACCATGTGCCTGCAGCTTTGCGACTGTGGTGACAATCAGCAGAGGAAACAAGTGCAGCGTCTGGTGCCCCTCAGGGGCCGGCGCGCCCGCGGCGCGCCCCCGTGACGGCCTCCGAACGGCGGCGCAGGTCAGCCTGAACCTCGCGCTGGTCAAGAACGCGACGCTGCACGGCGTGTTCTGGGGCAGCTACATGCAGCACCAGCCGCGCGTGCTGCGCGCGTCGCTGGAGGAGCTGCTGGGCTGGCTGGGGGCGGGCCGCATCAGCGTGCCCATCTTCCACCGGCGCGCTCAGCCCTGCATAACCCTAACCCTGCACCCTATATGCTGGGCTGCGCTGCCCCACCAGCACTCGCGCATGTGTGGTGTTCCACCACTCGCGCGAGAGCGGGGGTTGGGCACGCTCACGCATGAGGTGCTCGCGTCGCTCTGGCGCAGCGCAACCCGGATCGAAGGCGAGGCGCCGTCTGCGTGTGCAGAGTCACATTGTCACAGTGCACATACTGCCGTCTGTCACGCTGTGCATGCCGTGCGGTCACAGCATACGAAAGCGAGGAGGTGGGGCGCGCGCGCGTGAGCGGCCGCCCGCGCCTGCCCGACCGGCAGGTACCCCTTGGAGCAGGCGGCGTCCGCCTTCAAGGTCCTGCTGGACCGCAGGTGCGGCCGCGCGCCGCCCGCACGCATGCTTTTTCGCATCACCTGTCTTCCGACCGCTGATGTGTGTGCACCAGCTTCGCTCGCGTCCTGTCTTGCTTGCAGCCTGCTGCAGTGCCGTCTGGTCGCTCGCCGTGCCCTGTGCAACACCCGGTTGGGGCAGACTGCTTGGCTCTGCGTGCGCGCTGGGTTCGGGTTACTCACCCTAACCTGCCCTAACCCTATGCTGCGCGGCACCTGGCGACGGCCTGCGTCTGGGGCGCGCGCGCAGCGTGGTCGGCAAGGTGCTGCTGCTGCCGTCGCTGCAGCCCGCCGCGCGCCTGTGAGCGCGGGCGCATGCCGCCGCTCACTAGGAGCGGCGCGGCAGTCGTGTCAGGTCAGAGCCGGGGCATCATCCCGGTGCGGGGCTCCTGGTCGCCCGCGCATGCGAACCTGCATGTGCTCAGTGCTGCGCCGCTGGGCAGTGTGTTGCTGCTTGGGACGCAGCGTCGTGAAGGGCGACTCACCTTGTGGCATTCCCTCATTTTCTGACGTGCGGTAGTGTGCCTCACGTGCTCGCTGTGCCGACTGATCCTTGCGTCTTACTCTCCGGTAGGGTGCTTATGTGTGCTTAGGTGTTTGTACCATCTAATGGGTCTTGTAATTACAAGAAGCGTCTGTAACGCATGTCGCTGCCGCATGCTTTGGTGACAGGGTCGTAGCCCCTGCTTGCACTGTAAGCAGGAACACACAAGCAGAGGACAGGAGCACAACAAGCAGCGAGGAGGCATGCACCATGCGAATAGCCATGCAAGTCTGGACAGTATGGAACACAAGCACACAAATACGGCCAAAAGTCATTGACAGGACCTCAGGTAAACCCCACACAGTCTTTGGGCCCCCGACGGCCATGGCAAGGGCGCGGCATCCACAGCTGCAGGCCACCCTGGTGGCACTGTACAAGAACAACACTAACTCACTCCCGTCTGAATGCACACACACTACAATCTGAACCTGCCCGCTCCCTTCCTGCGGCTCCCTGCACCTCCTGGCTGTCTATCGCCGCCCTACCCCCCCGTGCACCTCGCATGCCAGCCAGGCTGCCGCATGCAGCGTCCCAAATCTAGCGGCCCCAGCAGCCACACCATGCTGGGAGCCGCATGTGACAGGCAAGCGCTGTGCCCGGTCGCGGCCGCTTCAACGTCACCACTTCGCACAAGCACCCACGACGGCGGTTGTCAGGTTCAGGGCCGGCTCTGCAAGAGCGGCAGCCCCTGCAAGCAGGAGCGCGCGGCCCCCGCGGCGCGGCGGCGCGGGCGTCAGCGCGCGGGCGAGTCCTGGCGCACGTACACGCGCTCGCTGCTGGCCGCGGCGGTCTTCCAGTGGGCCTCCGCGCGCGGCGGGAACTCCGAGATGCGACCCCCCTCTGGCCCCGCGCGGCGGCGGCGCGCGCGTCAGCGCGCGGGCGAGTCCTGGCGCACGTACACGCGCTCGCTGCTGGCCGCGGCGGTCTTCCAGCCGGCCTCCGCGCGCGGCGGAAACTCCGAGATGCGCCCCTCCTCGTCCACGAACACGACGTGCAGTCGGTCGCCGCGGCCCAGCGGCGCCGCCAGCTCGCCGGCCAGCCCGCGGCCGAGCGCGGCCGCGAGCGCGCCGCGCGTCGCCAGCGCCGCCGGCGCGAGCGTGAGGCCCCAGCGCGCGCCCGCCACGAAGCACTTCACCCTGCGCGCGCGCCCGGCACGCTCGCGCCCGCTGCGGGATCCCCGCCCTTCTGCACCAGACGTTGACACGCGCTACAGGCAGCAGGGCATTCGCTTGATTCGGTGGCTCGATGTGCCGCTTAAGCTCCAGGAGCGCTGTGCAGCACTGCTGCTGCTATAAGGATGATCATGTTGGCAATGTGCTCTTGATCACACTTTGAAGCTAACAAGCAGGCAGCCTTAGGCACCACCTTTGGAGCGCGGGGTCGTTTCTGCAGCTGCCGTCGCGCCGCCGCACCGCCTTGCGCGCGTTGGCTGCGGCCAGCAGCGCGGGCGCCAGGTATGTGCGCTCGCTCGAGCGCGAGCCCGACACCTCCTGCCACCGCGTGAGCGACTGTGAGCGCAGCTGACTGATTTGCCTAACCCCTATACATACAATTATGCTGCAAGCGGAGGCAGGCAGGCAGGCCGCCGCTCATCCAGAGCCCGCTTACGCTCTTCAAGCCACAGCATATGCTGTGCTGGTTCATGCGCCCTGCTGAGAGTGCTGTCGGCTACCCAGAAAGACACTGGCGAATGATGCGCGGGGAACAATGAAAGGTACGGCAAGTCAGAACATGTTTGATTTCCCTGCTCAGGGCGGCAATGTTGCCGCCCTGAGCAGGGAGACCTAGCACGCGCCTGCAGCGTTCTCCTCCCAGAGGCTTGGTGCTGTGTCTAGACAGCACGTTTTGGGCAGCTGCAGAGGATGGGGTTGCGGACACCGCCTTCAATGCACTCTGCACAGAGCAGCAGGCGCGCGCCTGCTGCGCCGGGTGCTCTGGGGCCTCATGGTGCACCGAGCCGCGCGGCTCCGCCTGCCGCGCAAAGTCCGGCGCCTCCGACACCGCCTTGTCCCCCTCGCACAGCTCCTCATGCTTTACGGCCGCCACCGCACCCAGCTTGGAAGGCCGCGGCAGCGGCTCGGTGGTGGCCCCGCCTGTGCGGCGCTTTGCTTGGCTTCATTTGTTGGGGTATGGTACGCGCACAGCCTCCACTTACGGCAACATCAGCCCTGCTGAAACAAATACTCTCTGGTGCTGATACAGGCGGGGGCCGCACTGTCGCGGTGCTTCTCGATGCGCTTCAGCTTGGGCTTTGGCTCCAGGCGCACAGACCCGCCCGCCCCTGCGCTGGCCGGCCGCGGCCGCTTCTCGCCCACCGCGTGGCTGCCGGGCCCGTCTGTCGCCGACGGGGACGTGCGCGGCGTGCTGGCCGCCTGCTTCTCGATCTGCCGCTTCAGCGCGCCTGCGGCCGTGCAGGAACAGTGATAGAGTCGCTGCTCACCATGGGGAGCAAAGCAAGCGGGCTGCGGCTAATCAAGCTGAACAGACGAGGAGCGACCCCGTATGAGAGTGCTCCGTACCTGACACCTCCAGCGCAGCGCGTGCGCGCCTCGGGCGCGTCAGGCCATTGATCTCCAGGTGGATCTTGCGCACCAGCTCCTCGTCGGTGTCAGCCATCGAGGCGCAGGGAGGTTACAAGCGCGCAAAGCAGCCTTCTGCGCCTGGTGCCTGCACACCACAGTGGCGTGCTGCTGCCACCGTGCTGCCTTTCAGCGCTGCAAGGAGAGAAGTGGACAGGCGAAGACGTTGCACCGTCAGAAGATTTGGCGGGAGGCCCAAGGAGCCTGATGAGGCCAACGCTCCATCACTTTCGAGACCTATACCCTATTCCCTACATGTATGGTTTCCCCATTAAATTATTTTTAACACATTCTGTTTGAAGCTCTGCATGTGCGCATATGTCGGCATTGGTGGCCCAAGTGGAGTGACAGCAGGGCGCCTCCTTACACAGCACAATGCCTGCCATCCGCGCTGCAGCACACAGGCCCGACACGACCACATCACAGACCGCTGCGAACACATAGCCGCACAAATGTGCACTGCAGACCTCTGGTGGTCACGGCAGGCTTCTTGACCCCCTCACAATGTTGGCGCATGCAGTTTTGCACTGCGATGAGCCTAGCGAACTGTACAGCTGGCTCATTCATCCTCGAGCGATGACTCACCGCCTCGGTACTTATAGACACCCAGCTCTCCTGCCCCAACTCAGGCTGCCAGCGCCAGAGAGGCTCCGCACACAACCGGGCACAGCCGCATCCATGCATGCTTGACACACGCCGCTGAAGCTGCAGGGCTGTCCCCTCATGACATGGCTACTTCAGTCATTTGCCCGGTACCGTACAGCAGCTGCAGGCGTTCTCCCCCTCGCTGTGCCGATGCGGCGCGGTCTAAGTGGCTGTACCCTCGCTGGCAACGCTTGCATGCGCTGACTGCGCCGCAGGCCGCACGGCGCGGCGGCGCAGGTGCAGCCACGGCATTAGCCGCAGCCGGCTCCTGTGCGGCCCCCAGGAGCCCGTATCACCTCGCCCGGGGGCGCAGGCGAACCCGAGCAGCCTAACCCTAACCATAGCCCCCGGGCCATAGCTACTTGGCGAGGCCCTTGTTGACCAGCGTGTAGGTGCTCATCTGGTCGTAGCCCTTGTAGCGCCGGTAGGCGAGCCCCGCGCCGACAACGGCGACCACCACGATCGCGAGCAGCCCCAGCGCGGCGCTCCAGCCAGTCAGCGTGAGCATGCCGTCGCCCGCATTGGCCGGCGCCAGCGTGCCCTCCTGCTCACGCGCGGCACACACGCTCAGTACCAGTGGTCGCACATGCTCAGTGTCAATGGTCGCTGTGCACTCAGCCAGGTGAAGCATGCAGGCCAGCACATGTCGTGTCACGCTCTGCATGGGCGCGAGCGTGTCCTCGCGCATGCGCGCCATGTGACCACACATGTGGGCTGCTGCAGCCATGGCATGGCGTGCTTGCTACAGACGTTGGCAGTGGTGCGGGGCGTCGCCCAATCAGCGTCAGCTGGGTCTCCTCACGCATGCAGATGAGCTTGAGGACGTGTGAAAGCCCAGCACCGGGCGCACAAGGCCAACACGTCACGGCTGCAAGCCAGACCCCAAAAACAGCCCTGTGCGCATGCGCGCCGCCCAAGGCGCTGAAAGCCGCCGGGCGCCCCCTGGCACAGCCCGCTTCCACACTGTCCTGTAATGCAATTCCCTAACCATAACCCTATACCCGCCCGCCGCCCCTGCAGGCATGCGAGCAGGGCCGGGCGGCGCGCCTTCAGGCCCAGGCGCGACTCGATCGCCTTGATCTGCGTGGACACGGCGGCCGCGCTGATGGCGGTCGTGTACACCTCGTACGAGTCGGGCGGGCTGGCCATCTCGACCAGCGCCTGGCACTCCGGCGTCAGCTGCGCGCCCCGTGGTAGGGTTGGGGTAGGGTAGGAGAGAGAGTGAGAGACAAAAACCTACCCTAGCCTGAGTCAGACGGCACATTGTTGGCTGCGGCCTCTGGCTGTGCCTGGGCCTGGCTCGGTGGGAAGCTCAACACGCGCACCCTGGGTTGGTGTGCGCTGCTGCGCGCTGCAGGCGCTCAGAGCGGGCGCGCTGCAGGGGGGGGGGCTGACCTGCCCGGACGGCGGCGTCGGCGCCTTGCCGGCGGGCACCCAGGGTTTCTCGGCCGGGACCTCCGTGACCTCGGCGGTGGCGGGCGCGAGCAGCCGCCGCCGCAGCCGCCGGGCCGGGATGCCCGCGGTGCCGGCCGCCGCGCTGCCGTTGCCGGCCTTGCTCTCCAGGCTGGTGCCGGCGGCCTTCATCGCCGCCTGCGCGGCGCAGCAAAGCAATTGTCACCAAGACTGCCTTTGTGCATGCGATCAGACGAGACGACTGTGGGACACATGCTCTACGACTGTTGATACAGCACAACAAATGCCTGTGCGGGCAACTCTCTCAGCATCTGAGACATTGCCCCGTTTGCAAGCCTGACCCGAGGCGGCGCGTAAAAGACGTGGGCGGACTCTGTCATGCACCATGACTACACGCCAGACTGGACTGACCATAGGCCGCCGATGCTGACTCAGCCGCTCTCAACTGAGCCAGAAGGCCCACGTGATCACGCAGGTCGGTACACATGGGCTCAGGAACGCGCCTTCTCCTCCTCAGTGGCCAGCGACGCGACCATCGGCGGCTCCGGCAGCGACGGCAGCGCCAGCGCCGCCAGGCACTCGCGCACCTGCGCGCGCGCGACCGCCCCGTCAGGGCGTTCAGCCGTGCGCCCTTCGGCAGCAGCCGCCATACGTGGGGCTTTGCCGCGGCACTCATCTCTCTACCTCCTCAGCGACAACAACACAGCGTAATGGTAATTGTTCAGTGGGAGTGCAAGTGTGCTCACTGAAACCAGCGCATTTGCCCGCTGACACTGCAAGCACTGACCTGCTCCGGAGACTCGGTCCTGGGCCTTGTGGACATCGCTGCATGATTGCAGCGCTTCGTATTAAGCTTGTGGCGGGCATGTCGTGTTACGCGCATGCTGCTGCGTGCTTTCGATCGCCGTGGGAGTGCGACGCTCGCGGCGCGCCGCGCACCTCGCCCATGCGCCGCTCGGCGGACGGCTTGGCGCTGGGGCAGTGCTTGTCGACATCGATGTCGCACACGGCGGTGACCGGCCCGGCCGGCGTCCAGAACGACAGCGCGTTGCGCACGGCGCGCGCCGTCTCGCGCGCACACGCCTCCGAGGTCGCCTTCTCGTTGGCCACCAGGCACTGCAGCACGCCGCCGTCGGCCTTGTCCTGGCCCGCGCGCGCCGCCGCGCACACCTGCCGGCGCGCCCAGGCTCGCTATGGACTTCCTGCTGCTGTTGCGCAGGACGGCCTGTCATTATTGCGCAGGACAGGAGGCAGAGCCTTCCGTCCAAATCTGGTGGGCCGCTGCGTGCACTCTTGGGCACGCCAGGCGAGACGGTGGCAACCGCAGCACGGGCGCCCCAGTGAGAAGCAGGCCGCTAAGGGCGGCCTGCTGGTGAGAGCTGTTCCCACTCGCACCTGAGCCAACTCTGGTCACAGTGCTCTATCTATCGCGCTGTTGTCTCCTGATGCGGGCGGAGGCGCGCCTTGGGCACGTCCTCCTTGCACGCCATGCGCAGGTCGTAGTCGAGGCGCCAGTCCTTGACGCGCCGCGCCTGCCCGCGCGCCAGCTGCTCGCGGCACGCGCCGCTAAAGTCTGCGTACCCGGCCGCCGCCAGCAGGCAGTTGAACACGCGCGCCTTGCCCGGGCGTACGCCCTCGCAGTGCACCGCGCGCTCCGCCTGCGCGCGCGCGGCCGCCGCTCGGCCCAGCCGCGAGTGCGCGCCGGGACGGGTCGCACGGGTCCACTCTGCATGCACGCGGGCGCTGCGCACACCGCCTATGCCGCTCTTGCCAGCGACCATCCGTTCCTTGCAGCCAGTGTGGACCTCACGCAGCAAGCACCGCGGCGCAGAGGCTACCAGCTCAGCGCGATGGTGCAGCGTGCGGGCCGGGGCGCCAGCCACGGCTGCTCGTGGGGCGCGGCGGCTGGAGAACTTGTCCCGTGCTGATCGCGACAGAGGTATAAACAAGAGGAGTGCCGATAATTTCAAAGGGTCGAGCAGTCCAGATCAGTCATGTATGCCAGATTTGGACCGTGCTGAGGCGCGGGGCGCGCGCCTTGCACGCGCGCGCCAGGTTGGGCATGAGCTCGGTGTTGGACGACTCAATGATCGCCAGCTTGGTCTCCTCGCGGCGGCACGCCTCGGACAGCTTGTCGCGGTTGTCGCGCAGGCACTGGTGCACGCGCCCCTCGCCTGCGCCCCCGCCGCGGCGCCCGCTGAGCCGGGGGCGCCCGCGCGGCCGCCGCTCCCGGAGCGGCGCACGGCTTCTGAACCAGTCGGTGCTTCAGGCTCGTCAGCGTGCCTTGCGAGCGGCACGCCCGTCGCCACAGACACAGGTATGAGAGCGGCGGGCGCGGGCGCGGCGCGGCGCACCCGCAGGCACGTTGGGGCAGTGCAGCTCCACGTCCGTGCGGCACGCCTCGGCCAGGATGACGTCGTTGCGGAAGTCGCGCACCTGCCGGCGGCGGGGCGCGCGTTGTCGCAACGACTCGCAGCCAGTCACCGGCGCGCGTGCGCCACAGGAGCGCCAGACAGGAGACAGCTAGTGCAGCGTGGCGTACACAGCACCTTCTGGCGGCTCCCACAGAGGGCTTTTAAAGCCAGGTGCTGGTAGGTCTACGAATGAGACACACATACAGAAACAGCCGCCCCGGACGCGGCCCTCGCCCTGCCTCTGAGCCCCTCAGACCAGGGATCGCTCCCCGGCCAGGCCCAACGCGGCGGCCGCGCCTCCGATTTGACAAAGTAGAACACAGACGTCCTGCGACAGCCATCCAGCACGCGGCGCTAGCCCTGATCCGAGGGGCCCGCTGTGTCGACTGGGCCAGACTGGGTTGGGGCCAGATTAGGTTGGGCCCGGCGGGGGCGCGCCTCCATCTTGACGAAGTAGAACACCTCCTTCTTGCACTCGGCGTCCGTGATGTCCTCCAGCTTCTCGGTCAGGCAGCGCAGCACGGTGCCGCCGCAGGGCTGCTCGATGCTGGTGCTGGTGCACGCGTCGGCGCACTTGTCCACGATCGTGTCGTGGCACGAGATGCTCAGGCGGTAGTTCAGCCTGCGCGCGGGTAGGGTTAAGATGGGGTTAGGACAGGGCACGGTGGTGCGCCCTGGGAGCTCATGCATAATGGGCGGCGCAGGAGCGGCAGGCAGGTGCCCGGCCCATCGCGGCCCTCGCAGGGCCCGCGCCTGAGCAGGCGCAGCGCCGGCCTAATGCTTAAGAGCACTCGCAGCAGCAATTAGTACCAAGGCTACAGAGGATGTGTGATACTCTCAAGCCAGGCAGTGCGTGAGCCTAAGGAAGTGTACCACTGCTATGGGGCTGCATTGACTGCCGTGGGCACGCCTTGGATCTCCTCCCGCCATAGGGTGGGAGTGGGCACGCCGGGAGGCAAGGGGGCCGGGCCCGGCGCACCGGTAGTCCTGCGCGGCGTGCTGCACGTGCTTCTCCACCTCGGCCTTGCACGGCGCGGACATGCCCGGGTCCGCCAGGTTGTCCTGCAGGCAGCGGATGGTCTTGGCGTGCCCGTGCTGCACGTCCTTGCAGAAGCGGCCGATGTCGGCGCCGCAGCTCTTCTTCATGGGGAACTGGAAGTCGATGTTCTCGGCCATGCGGACCTCCTGGTCGAACAGCGTGGCCTTGCACTCGTAGCTCAGGTCCGAGCGCCTGCCGCGCGGCCCCCGGTCAGGCTCGGGGTCGGCCTAGCGGGACGGGCGCTGGCGGGCTGTCGCAGGACCGTTGAGCCGGCGCGGGGTGCCGAGTTCGCTGCGGGTTGCGCGGGGCCAGGGGCCTGCACTCCATGCGATGGCTTTGCCGAGCGACAAGAAACCATGGACTCGAGATTGCAACATGCTCACAGGCTGTGAGTCACAGCGCCATAGAAACTAGTACCTTTCTGCAAAGGCCGTGTTCGACCTGGCCTCACTTTATGACCATGTGCATGATATATGAGCTGGGGCAGCACCTGTCCTGCAGGCAGCGGATGACGCGCGCGGAGCCCGGCGGCACGTTAGCGCAGAACTCCTGGCGGTCCTCGAAGCACGCGTCGGCAAGCGGCACGTCGAAACGAATGTCGCTGGACGCATACTCCATGATCTTCTGCACGCGCGCCGCGCACGCCTGGCTCTGGATCTCGTCCCTGCGCGCGGCGCGCGCACGCGTGAGCGAGGACGCTTGCCTGGCCGGCTGATGCGGAGCGCTGCATTCATGCAGGCGCTCAGGCAGTCCGCCCCTTCGGTCATCTTCTGCACCACTAATCTCGAGTTCTTTGCAGCACTGCCCCATAGCCTCCCCTGCTCATGAGCACACCCGTACAGCTCTTCCCATGGCAGAGCAGCAAAACCAATACTTAGAACAGCACCCGGCCCTGCAGACTTGCACCATGCATGCACGTGCACAGCCCTAGCAGCATTAGGGGAGAGGTCTGGTGGAGCAAACACTCAGGAAGGAAGCAACGACACCAGCGGCCGCGCACCTGTAGTCCTGCAGGCACTGGATTACGCGCGCGTCCTCGCCCACGGTGCTGCCCATGGAGTCGCGCTCATACCCGCACACGACCTGCATGGCCAGTGCCAGCCGCATCCATCAGCAAAGCAGACCGTGCTGCAGTCGCACTACCCCCAATGGCCAGCTAGCACCGGCAAAGCTGCGGCGCGACACCTTTTCACACTGCCGCCATGCACCAGGAGCACACTGGATGAGGCAGCAGGGAACGGCCTAAATCAAGCGAAGCCAGCGGACCAAGCACCAGCGCAGCTCCGGATGCATCCAGGGCGGCGGGCGCCCCGCGCAGCAGGAGCACAGGGCCCAGCGCGCGCGCGCGCCTGGATGTCGCGCGCGCACAGCTGGCGCAGCTTGGGGTCCAGGCGGAAGTCGGCCGCGCGCGCGGCCATCATCTTCTCCAGCTCCTCGCGGCAGGGCTTCGAGAAGCCCTCCTTCTCGCGGCTGTCCTCCAGGCACTCCTTGGCGCGCGCGTTGCCGGGCTGCACCTCCGGGCAGAACTGCCGCGGGCCGCGCGCGCGCGCGCGTCAGCGGCCCCGCGCGCACCCGCGCGGTGCGGCAGGCAGCGTTCGCCTGCCATGAAGACAAGAAACCTCCGCAAGCGGAATCGTGGCGCCCCAGCGACCGGCCTCCAGCATGCCGGACGCGGAAGGCGACAGCTGGTCCGCTCGACGCATGCGCGCGCTGCATATGCTGCAGCCGCTGTCTTCTCCAGGATGCGCCTGCAAAGCAGCCAGCGCCATACCCTACCCTAACCCGCGCGCCCGCGCCTGCTTCTTGTCGGTGAGGCAGGCGCGGAAGAGGCGCGCGGACAGGCGCATGTCGTCCGCGTCCTCCACCTCCTGCCGGAACAGCTGCTCCTGGCAGTCCCAGGACAGCAGCGCGCGCTTGGCCGCCAGGCACTCCTGCACCTTGCCGCCCACTGGCGCCGCGTCCTTGCAGTTGATGTCCACGTCCGACTGCGCGCGCGCGGGCGCGGCCCCGCGTCGGCCAAGCCGCGAGGGTTCTCTGCAAACCCCTCTGCAAACCCTACGTGAGCCGGCCTTGTGGCGAGCGGCGCCCAGGAGACGGGTGACGCGCACTATTGGCCCACTCAGCACAACCTCACAGGCGGCTGGGTGGCAGAGCCGGTGCAGTCCCTCACAAGGCACAGCCCAGTCCTGCCTTGTGCAGCACGCTTGGGAGAGCGTGCGCCGGGAGGCGACTAGGCCGCAGCTCCGCGGCCGCGGCGGCAAGGAAGGCCCGCGCGAGGCGCGGCGCGCCTTGCAGGCGGCGGCCAGCTCCTTGTCGGTGCGCCAGTCATCGGCGGCGTCCTGCTGGCGCTTGAACACCTCCTCGCGGCACGCGGCCGCCAGCTCGTCCTTGTGGTCGCGCAGGCAGCCCAGGATGCTGAAATCCTGCGCGCGCGGGCTGCCAGAGTCCGGTGCGGCAGCACTCGCGCCTGTTGTGCATGCACAGCATACAGGAAGCCACTGCAGCGCTGGCCCTGGCGTGAGCGGGCAATCACCGCGCCACCAGCAAGCGGTGCCACAATGCAGGGCACGCTCGCGACCTAAACCTACCCTTTCCAGACAATGCACTGCGAGCGGAGCGGCGCGGCCTGGGCCGGGGCGCGCGCCGCCGGCCGGTTGGCGCAGAGCTTCTCGGCGTCGGCCTTGCAGGCGCGCGCGAGCGGCAGGTCCGCGTTGATGTTCCCGGCGCGCGCGACGCGGAAGCCCGACAGCGCCTTCTGACACGGCGCGCCGGTGCGCGCGCCCTTGTAGCCGTCTTTAGCCTCCTCGGCCAGCTGGTCGGTCATGCAGCGCGCCAGGCGGCCCTCGCCGGGCTTGACCGCGCCGCACCACTGGTCCAGCTCCTCCTGGCATTCGCCTGGCCGCCGGCCCCGCGCCGCCGCAGCTGTGAGCGCGGGTCCCCGTCGCCCGGACGCGCGCCAGCCCTTCCAGGCCTCCGGCCTCCGGCGCCTCTCAGTGAGCTCCCTCCTGGCGGCTGTCTCGCCTGCCCGCCCTGCTGGGCTGAGGTCCCTCTTACCCTTACAATGCCACTCCTGTGTGCGTTCCCAAAGCAGCTCCCCATGACGCCCGCCTTAGCCCGGTCCACAGCGTGCGGGCGCAGCGGCGGACTCAGGCAGCAGCAGAAGCTGCATCACATGGTTCGGGCTGCTCCCTTGCTGGCGACGAGATGGCGGGCGACGCGGAGGGCTCAGAGCGCGCCCAGGGCAGCAACAGGGGAGATGCCGCAGGTTGGGATACGCACCCGTGGTAGAGATGTCGCCCGTGCCGCTGGCCAGCAGCGCGGCCGGCTCGCCCTGCACCACCTGCACGCCAGCCCATGCACGCCTCTGAAGCGACGCTGGCCTCGCGCAAGTGCTTCAGCGCGAGGCGCCCGCAGAGCCTGCACCCAGTAGAGCCTGCATCCAGTAGACCACGGGCCCAGCAGGAGCAGCGCCAGCCGCCCACTGCTTCGGCCACAACGAGCGCCTCTTCCGTCACAGACAGCAGTGGAGAGCACCCCAGCACTCCCTCTCGCTCTGGTGCAGAGCCTGCCGGGGAGCGCTCTCCTCGGGGAGCGCTCTCCGGTGGACTACTCCTATGGAGCGATGTCCTCCCGGGGGCGCTCTCCTCCGGGGAGCGCTCTCCTCTGGGGAGCGCTCTCCTCTGCCGGGGAGCGCTCTCCTCCGGTGGGGAGCGCGCGCCTGCGCCTTGACGGGCACCGTCTCCTCCTGGTAGTCCTGCGCCTCCACATTCGCCTCCACCGCGCGGTCCAGCGCGGCGCCGGTCTTCGCCTCGGTCGCGGCCGCCTTGGCATCCCCTGCCTTTGCGCCCGGGGCCGCCTTGGTGTTGACGGCGCCCGGGACCGCCTTGGCAGTCGTCGCGCCGGGCTGCGCGCCCGGGTCTGCCGCCGCCGCCTTGGCGTCTGTGGGCGCGGGCGTGGCCAGCGCGGCCGCCGACACCAGCAGGAGCGCCAGCAGCGCCCCCGCGGGGCCCTGCAAGCGCGGGGAGTCAGGGCCGGCACGGGCGGTGCACACACGCCGGGATGCCAAGCAGCAGAGCGCAAGGCAGTGTCTGCGGGAGCTCACCAGACAGCGTCTGGGCCTCATCCTGCTGGATCAGCCAAGAGCGGCAAACTCGGGCGACCCAGGTACGCGCCTCCTCCCCGCCGCAGATGGTTGCCTGCGTTAACCGCAAGCGTTCACACAAAGAGGACACCTTGTAAAGTCAGTTGAAGGTGAGTTGGAAAGGGGTTGCCGGCAGCGACTTCCAAACTTCAAGGTCTACTTCCGCCCATCACCGCCAGCCCTAGTGCACCAGGTGCATGCGGCGGGAGCCGCTATAGACAGACCTCGGTTGAACGGACTCACGCGCGTGTGTTTGAAATCAACCCGCTACACTTGTCTCGCAGTCCTGGCTTTGATTTAATATCAGACAACACTGATGTTGCCACAGGCACGCCACGCAGCACACCTGCCGCACAGGGTTGCGCTCCGTGCAAACTTCAGGCGCTGCGTGAATACACCTTGCTTGAATAAAGTGAAGGCACGCAAGCAAAGGGTCCTAGCGCTGGCGTGAGTTTGATCGCAGCGGAAGCACTCAAGGCAGCAGGCAGGTGCACTGAGGGAAGCAGTAGTCATCAGGGTAGGGCCCGGGTCATTGGCTTCACATGCCGCCGCTACTTTGCAGCGGCGGAATCCCAGTGCCGCGCATTATGCACTCCATGCATGCTCAGCGTCTCTGACATGACTAGACATCTTGACGCTCATATACGCATCACGATTTGCTGTGCTGCGTATTGCCTGCTGCATAGCAAACACCCGTCGCTGAAAGGTGTGCTTAGCAGCGACGCCTTTAGTTTTGCTTGGGGTGTCCCTACCTCACATGCAGTGACCTTCGTGCAGATGCTTTGATTGCTGCCTAGGGTTGGGACCGAGTTGGTCTTACTCAAGGCTGAGCTTGCTTGAGCTTGAGATCATCCTGGCGCAGCTGACAGCGTCACAGCGCCATGGCTTGCATGCGCACTTCGCAGTCGACGCCGCCGCTGGTCAAGCGAGCAAGCCCAGCCCTGCTCAGCAAGTGCTTTCATTTGTCCCGGCCCAAGTGTGCAGCGGCCCGCGCGCGCGCGTCGCACGGCGCAACCTGCAGTCCGGCATGCATGCGGGCCAGAGCCTCACGGCCCTGACAGCGACACGGCAAACATTCGCAGCGCGCCGTCGGCGCCGCCGCTGGCCAGGCGCGCCGGCCCGGCCCAGGACACGGCGAGCGCCTTGTCGGTGTGCGCGGCGAGCGTGTGCAGCGGCATGAGCGCGCGCAGGTCCCACAGCTTGACTGTGCGGTCGAACGACGCGGTGGCCAGGTGGTGCGGCGAGGCCGGGTGCCACGCCGCCGCGGTAATCCAGTCGGTGTGCGATGTGAACGCGCGCTTGGCCTGCGCGCCCGTCGCCTCTGTCGTAGTAAATATCCAGCTGACCCGGCATGCAAGGACAGCAGGCTCATGCAACCTGGGCGAGTGTGCAGAGCGCACCACCGCCTTGCCGGCCTATCCTTGGGGCTTCCCTGGGGCTTGCAATGCAGGCGGAGTCCCATGAGCTTCCTGTGGGGCGCTGGACAACGTCCGCCCCAGCAACAGCCTTCGCGCAGCGTGTGCTCGAGTGCACACCTGGCCTGGGGCCTAGGTGGAATATGGGGCCATGTGATACGGGGCAATATACGGGTCATGTGCACATAGGCCAGGCGCGGCACGCGGTCCACAGGCCCAAAGCAGTTGCGCTGGCGCCACCATGCGTGCAGCGCTAGCGATCACTCCCTCACAGGTGCCCGACAGCTCCAGGCCCGCGCACCAGGGCCTCGCCCGGCGCCGTGCGCGGGTCCCACAGGTGCAGCACGCGCTCCGCGCCGCCAAACGCGACCAGGCCGGCGCCGCCGGCGTCGCGCGGCGGCGCCGCCACGCAGTACACCGCCTTGCTCGCGTTCAGCGTGTCCGTCGCCGCGCCGCTCTCCACATCCCAGCGGCGCACCTGGGCGGGCGCGGTGGCAGCTAGGTGAGAGCACGTACATGCCGCGGCGTGCCAGCTCTCTACGGGCTGGCTAGTGTAGTCAGCAGCGGCTGCCAAGCATGCATGTTACTCCATACTGCTACATTCACCGCTCTTCGTTTCGCTGTCCAATACTCCCATAGGGCGCACCTGACTCAGCGTTACAAAGTATGGGGCCCTGGTGCTTAAATAGCATCACAGACTTGCCGTGGCAAATGGACTCATCCATCTTCCATAGTTGGGCAGCTGTAGCTTGGTCCCAGCTCCATGTGTGACACGTCTCAGTGCAGGACGCGCAAACATGGCCTTGCGGGCCTGAGAACACACCCACCACCTCAGCGCGCATGCTCATGCTGCGCCCGCGCGCGGAGCGCACGGGGCGACCAGGCCTCCAGCCCGAGGCGCGCACCGAGTGGTCCCAGCTGCCGCTGAAGAGCGTGCCGGGCATGGGCCACGCGACAGCGGCCACGCACTGCGTGTGCCCCGCCAGCGTCGCGCGCGCCTCCTCCTCCAGCGGCGCGGCCGGCACCGCGGCGCCGCCGCTGCCCGCCTTGCGCTTCTTCGCGGCCATGCTGCGCGACAGGGGCGCCGGCTCGGCGGCCGCGCCCGCCGCAGCCTCGCTCGCCTCCAGCACGGCCGCGCCTGCACGACACATCCAACGGGCACCCCTCAGCTCATCAACGCAAACGGTGTTGCTGCACTCTGCAACCCACAACGGCTAGGCACAGTAGAATCCTGATCACTCACATGAAAGTGCAAATGCCAAATCAGCCCAGCGCCACATTTTCTTAACAGCCGCTACATCCCTTTGGCTAGTATCTCTGCTGGCAAGCGCCCCACCTGTGCGCCAGACGCGCAGGGTAGCGTCCCAGCTGCCGCTAGCGCACAGGTCGCCCGCCGGGCTGGCCGCCAGGCTCTCCACCGCGTCCGTGTGGCCCCGGCACACGGCCGCCACCTCCAGCGGCGCCAGCACCCCATTGGCGCCCCCGGCTGCCCCAGCGGTCTGCAGGCGTCCACAGCGGGCGTCTCACTCGGCTCGGCTCTCACTACTGCGAGATGCGCCAAGTGCGTGACGCGCATATCTAGCAGCGACTAACAAGATGTCCAGCAGCACCATCAACAAGCAACACAAGAGCAACCAATGGCCCTGCACATGGGTGTTATCGACAACCACAGTGCAGGGGTGCCAGAAGGTGGTTGCTCGCATTGGTAAGCAACAAGAGCTTGGCTGCACTTATTGCCCGGGTGACAAGAACTCTGGCGCCCGCAGCGCGCACCCCGTTGTGCTCGCCGGCGGGCGCGTCGGCGGCGTCGAGCGCGGGCGCGCGGATTAGCCGCAGGAGCGCGTCCTTGCCGGCGGACAGCAGCGCGGCGCCCTGCGCGCGCGGCAGCGCGGCCACCGCATGGATGGGCCCGCGGTGCGCGCACACGCTGCTGAGGCACGCGCCCGCGCCTGCCCGGCGAGCACAGCCGCGCTCAGCGTCTTCGGTGTGCAAGCAGCTGCTCATGGCCCGAAGCATTCCCAGACCCATTAATGGAGTTGCGTGCTCTCGAAAGTACCTGCAAAAAATACCTGCAATAGTCTCCGAGACAGTCACCAGACACGCGCCAGCCACAGGCGAGCAGACCACCATGACACTGTCACGCGCGTCGTTTAAGCCTTGGGAGTAGTCCTCTCGAATGTGTGATTAAAGCCTTAGAAGAGCTGCAAAGCAACGGAGGCTGAAAGCGGCCAGCCAGGTCGCATGTATTGCTCGAGTCGGTACGGGCGGGGGGCCCTCGCCTGTCCAGACCCGCAGCATGCCATCGTATGAGCCGCTCACCAGCGCGTCCACACGGCTGCCATCCACGGCGCTCACCCTGCGGGCATTTGGCCCGTCAACGCATGTTTGCATGCTGCAGCCAGCGCATGCACAGTGGTTCTGGTTGGTTGCCTGCTGGATGTGGCTGGAGCAGTGCAATGCTCACAAGCTGGAGTAACCCACATGCACCCGCGGAACTCGCTATGCATGCGCATCATCTGTGTTACAGTGCACATTGCCGTTTCCACCACAATCAGCTGTGGCCTGCATGCACTGCATGGAGCTTCATTGTAATAATCCCAGCACCACAGGGCTCCTGTGTGCCTTGCTCACACACCACTGAGCGTGTCCTGCGCAACACATCGGAAGCTAGTGGCCCCAGTAAAATGCATCCGTGGTTGGCACACAGCGCACTGCTGCCCGTCGCACCAGTCGTCGTGTGGGAGCGCCTGCTCCGCGGACGGCGGCACCACCGCCAGGAAATACTCCACTTCCAACACAGCTTCCTGCCCGTCGCTGGAACACCAGTGAGCACGTTCTCCATGCTTGCAGCCAACTCTTGCCTGCCACAGTGTGTGCGACTGCAGGACTGAACGCTCGGTGCCTGTGTACACCACAAGCAGGCTGACTACTGGCTTGCCACGAAAGGCCCTGGACAGGCTCCCAGCAAGAGTGAAATACCCCGCGAGCGCCTTGACTGCCCGCACGTTGAGACGCGCACCGCGGACGCGCCCTGCGCGAGCAGCAGCTGCTCCAGCGACAAGCGTACAAGCTCGCCGCTCACCAGGAAGTCAAACGCCTGGGACGGGTCTGCAGGAGCGCCACAAGTAGTGAGCAGCGTACACAGGTCGTTGCAGCGGGATAGTGCCTGCAGGCTCCCTCAGAGTTCAGAGACAGAGCGCTCAGTGTGCGCTAGCCGGCAGTCACACACTTCGCTTGGGGCGCCGCTTGAAGCCCGCACCCAGGCCCAGGAGGTGGTTGACTACTTGTGATAGGCCATAGCGTGTCAGCTTTGCCGGTACTGCCTGCATGGTCCGCGCCTTGTTCACATCTGGAATACGCAAATGCAGTGGAGCGGAGGCAGCCTCCGTGGTCTCCAGCAGCTGTGCAAGCCACGGGACTGCCTGGGAACGCACCACAGCTGTTGCTGGCACCTTGTACTCGGCGGGGAGCCGCGTGGTGAACTTGCATGTAACCTGAACGTCCTCTGCGCTTGCTTCGGTACCCATCCTGCGCTGTGTTGAGTTGAAAGTGAATAATTGACAGCTTACATCTCTTCACCTCGCACGACCATTCTCAGATTGACGGCTGATGAGAGCTGGTGGCAAAGTTGCCAGGGCCTACACACACCTCAAGGTACACACACCTAAAGTAAGACAGTTCCCTGTGGTGCAACTGAGTGCGCGACCCCGGCTTCACACTTTGCTCGGCCAAAGCCCTCATCGCTCGCACGTGCGCCGGAGTTATGCTGATGTCAACAGAGCCAGCGACAAGGCCATCGCGTCCTTGCAAGCTAGCGTGAGCCAAAAGACAGCCGAGGGGATGCTGTGACCTTTGGCATGCAGCATTGCCAGCTGATGGGTCGAATGCTGCGCCACTCTTGCTGGCACATGCGCGTGGCTTCAGTACGGCTGCACTCCTGCTCTGCCACCGGCGGCTTGCTAGAGGCGTTGCATGGGGCCGACACGGTGCGGCGCACCGCCGCTCTCACGCCCTTCTTTGCCGTCGCATACCGTGTGAGCGTGAAGCTGTTCACAGTTGGTACCGGAGGTGCAGACCATGTGTGCGTGACCCCCTTCTGGTTGCTCTTCTCTGCTCCGAGAAGGTCGCTCTTGCAAACACGCTCGCTCCCTGGCGCTTCCAGAGGCAGTGGGGCTTCCAGCGAGCGCGGCTGCCACCAAGGCAGGGCTGCCAGCAGGCCGCTGAGCGCCGCCTGCACTCCGCCGCTGCTGCTGCCAGCGCCACTGCGGTGCAAGCGCCCGTTGGCGCCACGGCAGCACCTGAGAGCGTACGACCCAGCCTCTTTCTGTACACGTTGCAAGAAAGCCAGTACAAGAGCTTGCATAAGCCAGTGGCACTGCCAGGTGCAGCACTGGCACACCTGGCTCTAACGCACAGGCGGAGTGCATGCAGTGTTGTTGGCGACTGCACAACAACATAGCCTGTTCATAGCGCTCCATATCTGCAGATCACCGTAAAGTGGCGGGCTGGATCTGTGCAGGCAGAGCCGGGGGCCGCACACCCGCTCGTGCTCTTCAACACCATGGCGAGGCGGAAGCAGCCCTTTGCGCCACGCCCGGACCAGGGCGACCGAGTCAGCCTCTACTGCTGCGGGGTGACCGTGTACGACTACAGTCACATAGGTGCTCGGCCTGCGGGAGCACCTTCGACTTACTTGGCGCGCCTGCCAGAAGAGCATGACTGCTTTGTTAGCCAGGAGTCCACCCTTGACGCCCGGGCTCCCTGACCACTCCCCAGCCTGCCGTTCAACGCTCGTGCGCACCTTGCATGCAGAAGCTCAGAGGCATGCCCCTCAATGGACAAGAGCGTTATCAAGCAGTTACGTATTTCTTTGTAAAGGTGTGAATAGTGGCCCGTTTCAACAGGGCATGCGCGGGTTTACTGCTGCTTCGACGTGCTCGTGCGCGTGCTGCGCCACCTGGGCTACAGCGTGACCTACGTGCGCAACTTCACCGACATCGACGACAAGATCATCGCGCGCGCGCGCGAGGCTGGAGAAGACCCGCTCGCCCTCGCGCAGCGGTGCAACCCCATGCACACTGTTGCTCGTGCCTGCTGTCCGCGCCTTCCACCTGTGCGCAAGTGGGTGTGCGTGAGCGGGTCCTCATCATGGTATTGCAGGGCCTCATGGGAGCTTTCAGGTCACGGACGTGGCGGCGTGACGTGTTACATACAGAGACTGCAGCATCATTACTCAATCGTATACACATTATGCGCCAGTACATTGCTTCAGTGCACACATACGTTACATGTAAGTCATAGCAGGCAGGCGCCGGGTCAGAGTTGCAGGCTGACCACATGTTCAAGAGCTAGCATCGAGAGCTAGCCCAGAAGGGACACAATCAAGCCTTTGTCATCGCGGCCTCTCATTGCTGCAGCCTCACGCAGGTTCATTTTGGAGTTCCACGCGGACATGGCCGCGCTGAACTGCCGGCCGCCCGACCTGGAGCCGCGCGCGACCGACCACGTGGGCGTCATGGTGGCCGACATCGAGCGCATGGTGGCCAGCGGCCACGCGTACGCGGCCGGCGGCGACGTCCTCTTCGCCGTGGACAGCGTGGAGGGCTACGGCCGCCTGTCTGGGCGCTCGCTGGTGCGCATGCTCCCTCCTGTGTATGAACGCGGCTGGAGCGTAAGCGCAGGGATGCATGTCTGCAGAGCCGTGGCAAATTGCCGTCGCTGATGTGCAGGAGGTCACGTCATGCTGTTAACAGCAATGGCGTCGCAATTCGTCTCTTGTGTGGCATTCTTTCTGTTGGGGTCTGTTGGGGTTTATCATGTACACACTTGCCAGGTTATAACAACAAGGTATGTGACAAAAGTGCAAAGCGCCACCACTGTCATATAGAAGTCGGCATGAGCCTGACAGCGGCGGGCGCACCAGGAAGACAACCGCGCGGGCGAGCGCGTGGCGGTGAGCGCGGCCAAGCGCAACCCGGCCGACTTTGTGCTGTGGAAGGGCGCCAAGCCGGGCGAGCCCACCTGGGACAGCCCCTGGGGCCCCGGGCGCCCGGGGTGGCACATCGAGTGCAGCGCGATGATCCGCGCGCTCATGGGCCCGCTCATCGACATCCACGGCGGCGGCAGGCGCGCGCCGCTCTCGCGCGCCTTTTGCGCAGCGCACCGTTGCCACCTGGCTGCGTTCATGTCACACGGTTGCTTGCTCGCTTCCGCAGTCAGCAGTCAGCAGAGCACTATGTCATGTCCGTAACTCCAGAGGCTGTGCGAAAGGCTGCGTGAGCGCGAAGGGACCTGATTCATCCGCACCACGACAACGAGCTGGTGCAGGGCCAGGCGGCGTGCGCGCCCTGCGAGGCCGAGCGCCTGCAGGACGGGCGCGACTTTGTGCGCTGGTGGATGCACAACGGCTTTGTTAACGGTGCGGCTGCGAGCCAGCGTGCATCCTATCTTCCAGCTCCGCGCTCTTCTCTGCGGGGGCGGTTTGCGGGCGGGCGGGCTGCTGGCAAGCGGCGTGGCGCTTCCCTGTTTGACGCCCCATTACAAGCTCCCCCAGGGGTGTTCGCCGCCATGCAACACGCACCCCCTGCGACGCCTGCCCCCCGCGAGCTAGCGCGTGTCCGTCACATATCACGCAGCCCCTGCAGCGTCGGCCCCTCCGGGGAGCCAGCGCTGTGTCCGATGCCCGCAGTGGACAGCGAGAAGATGTCCAAGTCGCTGGGCAACTTCTTCACCATCCGCGACGTGCTGGCGCGCTACCACGCGCTCGCGCTGCGCTGGTTCCTGGTCGCCACGCACTACCGCGCGCCCGTCAGCTACAGCCTGCGCGGGCTGGACGAGGCACGCGCGCGGCCCCGCCCAGATGCTGCCCAGCCAAGCTCATGCTGGGCGCGGTGGGCTCATGCAGGCACCCAGGTTTGTGGGGCAGGGGTTTCCTCGTGCACCGCTGCCGGCTAGCCTTTCTGCGAGTGAACATGGCATGCAGCGCCGAGCAGAGCACATCCCACCATGCTGAGAATAAAGACGCTTTGCAGGGTAGGCCTCAGCATGCGTTACATACCTCTGCGCTACGCTGACAAAGCTACGGGTCCGGCTGTATGCTCTGTGCTCCTTGTTTGTGTGCAAATGTGACCCTGGCAATTTTTACACAAAAGGGCATGCGACAGCAGGGGACCTGTGTCATGACAGGCCATATGGGTGGTAGCCACCCCACACTGCACACGTCAGCTGGTTCACATCCTCCGCGGCAGGCTTCGGACCGGCTGTACTATGTGCTCCAGACGCTGGCAGATGCAGAGGAGGCGCTCGCCGCCGCGGAGCCCGCTGCGGCCGCCGCCGCGCAGGCCGCAGGGGCCGCGGACATCGCCGGCGGGCGCAGCGCTGGCGGCGCGCTCGCAGCGGAGGTGCTGCGCATGCCACCCCGCCATCCGTCATGCATGAAATAGACAGGCCTTGAGTGTCTCCGGCAGCCTACCGGGCTTTGGCTCGGGAAAGGCATGCATGCGATAAGGGCTTTCTGCTTCAGGCTGAAAATGTAGGCTGGAATATTCCCATGGTTTGTGCCGTGCACTCGTGTCTAAGTGGTGCGACAGACTTGCTGTCGCGCTCTTGCAGGTGCGCAGCGCGCTGTGCGACGACCTCAACACTCCGCAGGTGGTGTCTGCGCTGTCTGGGCCGCTCAAGGCGCTCAACGACTTGCTGCACACCAAGAAGGTGGGCCATTGTTGAAATAATATTGACAGCCTGCACCAATGCCTGGACCCGCTCTAGCAGGCGTAGAGCAGGTGCGGAAGCGGAGCCATGTAAGATGGGGAACCCAATCAGGCAGCTTGACGCTAGCTCTCTGGTACTACAATTAGGGCCATGACGCTGTTGTGGGTACGCAAGCGCTGCTGTTGACATCAAAGCTGCAGGCGTGACTGCTGGCTGCTGCAGCGCCTTGGAGAGCCTTGGCTAGAAGTCCCTGCTGACGAGGAAAGCCGTAAAGGCACAATGCAGGACGCGCTCAGCATGCCACACCCTGGCTTTGCCCTGGCCTTTGCTCTGGCCTGCCTTGTCATGGTGCATGCTTCGTCCGGCAGGGCAGGATGGCGCCGGGCAGGCTGCAGGCGATCGCCGGGCTGCGCGGCGCCATGGCCGGCGCGCTGGACCTGCTGGGCCTGCAGCGCGACGCGCCCGGCGTGCTGCTGGCGGAGCTGCGCGCGCTCGCGCTTGTCAGGTGCCTGCCGTTGCACACACTGCTCGCGTTGCATGCCTCGAAGCGCGCAGGTCACAGAGTCCTGCCTGAAGAGAAATTTGCATACACTGCTCGCGTTGCACGAGCAAATGTGTGCAGGTCACCGAGCCCTGCTTGAAGAGCACAGCGCTGTGAGGGTCTGGGTCCGGACGCACTCGCACGGCAGTGCTCCGCGGCCCCGCGCCGCAAGGACGCTAGGTCACTCACAAGGGTTTTGCGCGCGGCAGGGCGGAGCTGAGCGAAGAGGACGTGGCGGCGGCCATCGAGGAGCGCGCGGCCGCGCGTGCCGCCAAGGACTTTGCCGCGGCGGATGCGGTACGGTTGCGGCTGGCGGGGCGCGGCGTCCTGCTTATGGACTCCGGCAGCGGCACGGCCTGGCGCCCGGGCCTGCAGGAGCCCGGTCCTGGGTGAGGCCTGGAGGGTCCACATGCCATGGGGACCCATGTGCGGTCAGCTCTGTTACGCGGAAGTACAGCATGCCTCCTGCACAGGACGCCGCTGCCACGCCCACCGTGAATGTCTTCCGTGTTGCGCCGCGTCTCCGGGTCCCAGTCCCAGCTCGGCGGTGTGCCGAGCCCAGCCCTTTGCCTCAAGTTGAGGCCCTCAACGGCTCAGCTCAAGGAAGGAAGACGGTAGGTGTCTGGCTCAACGGTTCCTCAGTGGTTGGAACGAAAGCTGGCTGGTCCTCTCTACGAGCGTCACAACCACAGACATCCTAGCATTGGAGTGCTCTCAGTAGGTGGCTTATCTCCCATAACTCAGCTGCTACAGCCCTTGGACCGTCCAAGAGTCTGGCTCTAGGGCTGTCAAATCGGCTATCAAATGTTGGGGCTAGCATGCGCCATTGGGGCTAGCCAGCGCTGCCATGAGAGCACACACTTGGAGACACCTGTGGCTCATCAGCTATAGCACAAACTCATATACTACAGCCCATGCACTTGTTCGTGCCGCAGGCACCCCACAGGCACTTGTTCCGACCCACAGCCTGCACTGCTCAACACAAGCGAGCCATGGCAGACGACAAAAGCACAGATAGCCGGTGGGCCGCTCTGCGGCGCCGCTACGCGACAATCGATCAGCGCCTACGCTGTCTGGAAACGGCAGAGCATGACAGCCTGGCTGAGTGCTCCAGCCGTGCAGACGCAGCTGTGCTCCCGAACGTGTGTATGCATCACCCGCCCGAGCACCTGCAGCTGAGCATCGTGTTCGGGTTGACGGATGGCAGCTGCATTCACCTGCTGAGCGCATAGGTTGCTTGCTTGCAGGGGGTGACGAGCGCCAGCCGCTGCACAGACGGGGAGGGAGCGCCGTCAGAGACGCAGGTCCGGTTAGCACAGGAGCTGGTCAGCAGGGGTGTCCAACACTTTCGCTTCGTCCGCGTGCCAGGCCACTACTATTAGTGCGCCCCGCCTGGCGCTTTGGCCATACGCAAGGCCAGCATGCAATGATGGCCCGAACGGCATTGGCTCAACAAGGCCTGAGCGACGCAGCTGCGCGGCTGCAGTGAGGGGCTCCCCTTCCGAGCGGCCTGCCTGGGCGCAAGCAGCTTAGACCAGGTGCCGTTCACCCCCCGTGAACGCTGTGTGCATTTTCGGCTAACCCACAAGCTAGGCTGCCCAGTGCCAGCTTCAACCTTGGTGCCAACAAGCGGGACCTGACTGACACAACGCAGCGACCCCGCCGCAGCTGTGCAAGAGCATCGTGCTGGCGAACACGGCGCTGCCGCCCGAGCTGCCAGACTTTGGCGACGACCCCTTCGCCAGCCGTTACCTCTGCGTGGTCAGCTCCCAGGCCGTACGGCTGACCGACAGTAGGCGCTTGGCCGCGCCAGGTGCTGCGTGCAGGAGCAAGGCCGGGTTGCAAGATGAGCGCACGCAGACAGAGCAGTGGGGCATGCTTTGGTGGGGCACGTGGCGGGGTTCATGCTGTGCCAAGAGCTGGTGGGCTGGCAGGCTGTGGGAGGCAAGGCCCAGCGTGCCCGCCTCTAGGTCGTCCAGTACAGCACGCGCCTGAACACGGACCGGCTGGCGCGGCACCTGCAGCGCGCGCACAAGGCGGCTGGCGGCCAGCTGCCGGCCAAGGCCTTCAACCTGCGCCTGTGCCCCGAGGAGGCGCGGCCCGCGGCCTGGCGTGGGCACTCGCAGACGGCGCTGCTTCACATCACTGCTGTTATTCTGCCAGAGTGATCCTGCCAGCGGTCATTTTGCCCACATCCGCCACCACGCCTGCAGATCGGATGCTTGTCACAGGGAACAAGCACTTTTGTGGCCTGTTTGTCGTGCCACACGCGGCGCCGCATGGCACAGACCAGAATTCCACAGAACTTTGAGCTGGTTGCCCAACAATGTGGGCACTCAGATATGCCATCACAGGAAGCAGCGCAGAGTGTGAGAAAGCAAGGTGGCCTTTCGGCTATGATTGCGAAGTATGCATGCACTGACTGGCACTCCAAGCCTGACAGACACTGTTCACTGTCACGTGAACCGCCTGCGGGGCGGCACGCCGCCGCTCGCCTCGGGCCTGCCCGCCATTACTGACGAGCGCCCTCACACACCGCCAGGTGTCCGACCGCCTGACTGGCTTCAAACACAACGGCGTGTCGCCGGTGGGCCTGGCCGAGAGCGCGCTGCCGCTCGTGCTGTCGCGGCGCATCCTGGCGCTGGCGGAGCGCGCCGGCGGCTGCGGCGGCGGGGGCGAGGCAGGGTTTCTGTGGTTTGGCGGGGGCGAGCCCGACCTGAAGCCGGGCATGCCCGTGGCAGCGTTCGTGGCCGAGTACCAGCCCTTTGTCTGCGACTGTGTGAACGAAGGGGCCGAGACAGGGTGAGAGGCAGTGTGGTTGAGCACTGTACACTTAAGATTGGGCTTTACGTGCATGATTTGGTACAAACCAGGCACCAGCACGCCCCTCCACTCACACAGACAGAGTGTTCCTGTGTACAGCACACACTGAACTGACTCCACTGCGTCGCGCACAGCGCCTGCGAACTGAATGACCAGCGCGGGCACACTGGTAGCACAGCTACGGGCTCAGCAAACAGGCTGGACCAGCCTGCACAGGCCAGCCTGGCGGCCTGGCCCGCATGCGCATGCCTGCAGCACACCGCTGCAGTGTGAGCTGCAGGGCCGCCCTGCTCGCTAGGCCATTGTGGCGGGCGCAGCCCACGGGCCGACCTGCCGTACGCCCGCACTGAACCTAACACCCAACATGACCTGACTCCGACCCAAGCAAGAGCGCCCAGCGGTACACGCATGACGTCTCGTGGGCGAACGCGCGCTCATGCCTTGCAGCACGACCCTGAATGCGCCGCCCTGCCACCAGCTGCTGCGCCGTAGCTGCCAGGCGCCTAGCTGGTCTCCTGCGCGGCGCGCTGGGGCGGGTGGTACATCCACGGCGCCCTGTAGGGGAGCGCATGCCCGCGGCCGCAGCACTCCTGGACGGGCTTGCTGGTGAGGCGGCAGTAGAACCCCACGTCCACGGTCCTGCCCGCCAGCGGGCACGGCGCGCCCTTGTGCGGGTGCCTCAGGCCCGGCGGCAGCTCTGCATCGCGCAGCCCCTTGTCCGCTGCCGTGCATCAAGCCAATTCTGCACTGCGTGAACATTGAGGGACGCATCATGACTTTGGATAGATCTCACTTGTGTCACCGTTGCGCCAATGGCAAGACTTGCTTGGCATGCGGCCAGCGTGCATGGCGCATCTTCAACATGAGTGCGCTGCGCCCAGCGGCCAGGGTCGCACCCACAGGCCCGCTCGAAGCGGCCTCCTCCTGACCCTTGCCGTCAGCACGCTGCTTCTTGCGGTACTCTGGATAGGATTCGCCTGCAGGGTTGAATTCGTTTGGCACACAAAAAGATGTGGCAAAGCGTGAGAGCCTCTGGCTCAAAACAAGTGGTACGTAATGAGTTGGCATGCGCATCAGCGTACAGACTCACAGTCCTGCGCCACCACACCCCTTGCAACCAATCTCATTAACGGAGCGGGCGTTATCAGGGCTTACACGTGAGCTTTATTACGCCCTCTGTGCGCCTGCTCTGTGCGCCTGCAAAGTGTCTGCCATGGCGCCGATGCAGAGCAGCCGCAGAGACGCACCCATGAGCTTTGACATGCCCTCGAAGGTCCTCGGGACCTCCTTCCCCTCGCGCTGGAGCCGCGCAGCCAGCCGGCTGGCGCGCTGGGTGTACAGGTACTTGTCGATGCAGGCATTTACCTGGGCGCACAGATTGTCACGCAGCAACGCAGCAGCACTGCTTATGACAGCATCCCGCGGCACCCGGCTCCCTCCCAGCGACTTTTCAAAGCAACCAACACACCCAACACACGCTGTCAAAGACTTCAGAGGAACAAGCGACCTCTATCCCAGGCCAGGGCGTGCAGGCCCGGCGCAACAGCGCCGTCGAGCCAGCAAAGACCTCTCGCACGTTGACCGCAGCAGGGACGTTGCGGACGCGTGTCAGCGCTCACCTCAGAGACTGAGCACCTCGCAGCAGCCGCGGCGCGCTGCCGCGCCACGGCGCCAAAGCGCTGCAGGTCAGCCTTTTCCTCAGGGGTCATGTTCCTGGGACAGCAGGCGCCGCCTCAGGTGGCCTGCAGCAGAAGCTGGTGCCGTGCGGGCAAGTCTGTAAGCACCACTCATGCCACTGGGCTCTCAGCCCGGCAAAGCGGCAGAGCCGCAGCGGAGCAGCCCGCGGGGAGTGGCCGGCGGCGCACCCGATTATGTCTTCATAGGTTCGCAGCGTCGCCCTGGCACGGTGGTTGGAGAGCGAAGAGCCAGCGCTAATGTAACCCGTGGCCGCACCCATTTTCCGAGCGTTCTGCAGGTAGGACCGGAAGCCTGCACAGGCGAGAGTGTATTAGCAACCGCTGAACTATCAACGCTCAATACCTGTTCTTGCAGCGATGCAGCGCACCGTCAAGCGTCAACTCTTCGGACGAAGCACTCGCAGATGCAGGCGCAGCGCTGTCGCTCTCCTTCGTGCCCCCTGCAAAGCCTGCGTGCTGTGCCAACTTAGATGTGGGGCCGGCTTGGTGAGCAGCAAGCAGGAACTATGCACTCGGCAGAGGTGCATGCCTGGCAGCTTGCTCCGCAGCCAGCTCGGTATCCAGGACGACTTGCTCTCCTCTGCACCCGCCGCGTATGCCCGGACTTGCGCCGCCTGCCAAGGCAGGCGCGCCTGGCAGCCATCCGCTGCCAAAGCGCGCACGAGCGTCCTCAGCAGGGCGGGGCGCATGGGCCAAAAATTGCGTAGTGCCAGCTACAAGCAGAGCACCTGTCTTAATTGCGTCTATGGCTCCTCCTAGGCTCCTCCTAGCGCGATGCCTGGACTTTCTTCTTGTCCTTATTTGCCTGGGAAGTCCTTGCAAGCTGGGCAAAAAGCAGCGCGCTTGATTTATTGTGCCAATCGCGTTGCAACAGTCAGAGGGGGAGGAGGAGCGGCCAGGATGGCGGAGCAGGACCTGCTGCCGGCCTGGGCGTTCGCGCTCCCACCCGGCAGGGGTGCTGATGTGGCTCTGCTGGCGCGGGGTCCAGACGGCGGCGCCGAGGTCGCCTTCGGTGACAAGCGGGGGCTGTTTATTGGCCGCAACAGTCAGGTAGTGAGACGCGCGCGTTTGCAATACCGAAACACTGTGCCCTCAGCGTGCCGCTGGCAGGCTCCTGCCGGCCCCCTTTGCCTTGCTCGCATCGGCGTGGAGCCCGCCTGTGCGCGGCAGGTGTGCGAGGTGGTCGTGGACCACCGCTCCACGTCGCGCGTCCATGCGTGCGTGGCGCACGACGCGCAGCAGAGAGCCTGGCTGGTGGACCTGGGCTCCGTGCACGGTGCGCGCGGTCGCCACCAGGCGCCCTGCGCCCCTTCGAGCTGCTGGCGTGACTGGAACAGTGGCTCACTGGCATCTTCGTTCTTTGGTGCTCTAACACACGCGCGGAGTGGGGCTGCAGAGGAGGGGGTTGAGCAGGAGGCGAGGGTGGCGGCGACTGGCAGGGCGTTTCCAGTTTGGATAGGGCAGGCGGTGGTCCGCGCTGACGTGCGGCCTGGGTGCGCCGACAGGCGCGCCGCGCCGGGCAGCCTGCCGCGCGTCACGGCGGGAGCGGCGACCATGCAGCGCCGCAGCCGCGCGGGCAGCTGGCGGGGGCTGCGAGCGGAGCACAGCGCAGCGCGCCGGCGCTTTCCGACCATGACCAACTTTGTGCGTAAACGGGACTGCTAACTGATTGACGCGAGCGGACTGAGCATGCTGTGCTGCCTAGCTGGGGTGCCTGGCGCTCCGACGGCCGCGCAGCGCCCGGCGCCGGGCCAGGGCGCGGCTGCCAGCCAGCCTAGCCACTCTGGTTCTGGGTGACGCGCACGGCCGCGCTGCCCTGCGGAACCTTGGGAAACGCAGCGCAGCCGCCCTCTGCGCCAATGTTGGGCGAGCGCCGCTGCGCCTCTGCGCTCCTGCAGCGGGCTACACATTACCCGCTGGCGCAGGCGAGGAGCGGTCCTGGCAGCGTCCTCCGTACGCGCCACCGCAACCCGACCCGCCAGGGGCTCGTCTCCCACCACAGCAGCCTGACGCGCTGGCCGAGCCCCGCAGGCACGTACCTGGACGGCGTGCGCCTGGAGCCGCGCGCGCGGGCGCGGCTGGCGCCGGGGCAGAGCACGGTCACGCTCGGCCGCTGCCCCATCGCATTCCAGCTGTCCGACGGCGCCGCCGCGCGCGGCAGCGACGCTCCCGACCCACCTGCGCGCCGCGAGGCCGCCGCCGACGGCTCGGGGGCTCCGGACAGCCTGCGGACTGGCGCGCCTGATCCAGAAGCCCTAAACGTCCTCAACGGGGCTGATGCGCCGCGCGCCGCGCGGCGGTACCGCAGTGCGGGCCGCGGCTCGGACGCCGGAGAGGAGCCTGGGCCTGATCCCCGGCGCGCCGCACACCCGGCCGACGAGCGGCGCCGCGGGAGCCGGGGCGCGGACGCCGCTGCCGCGGAGGGCGACGGGCCGGCTGGGAGCGGTGCCTGGGAGCGACACGACGGCCGCGGCGGCTATGTCGCAGGCAGGCGGGCGGAGCGGGACAGGGGGTGGGGCGGTGACGGGGCTGGCGCGCGGCAGCGGGCGGCGCACGGCCCCGTCATGCGCTCCCAGGCCAGCCCGGACGGCTGCCCGCGCGCCGACCGGCTGCCGGAGCGTGGCCGCCCTGACCGCCCGCTCGGCGCGCTGCACGACCGTCGCGAGCCCGATGCGCGGCCGGCGAGCCCCCGGGCGGGCCCCGGCCCGGCACTCCAGCGCCCTGGCGGGCCGGGAGCGCGCGCCGGCGCAGAGGGACTGCGCGCAGAGCGGAGCGGTGCGGGGCGGGCGCGGGAGCGCCCGGAGCTGCGCGAGCGGCCAGGCGGCGGTCGGGAAGATGCGGGGCGGCGCGGGGACGCGGACGGGGGGCGCGGCGAGTCGCGGGGCCGGCTGGAGGGCGCCGAGCATCGGGACGCGCGCCGACCGCTGCGGCAAGCCGACAGGCGAGCTCCCCACCCTGCAGATCCAAGCACGCGCTCAGGAAGCATGCGTCTGTGACTGAGCTCAGACTGTCATTCCTTGTCGCCACCTATGCTGCTATCGCCTGCAGGAGTGCCAGTGGACACCATTGCGACGCCGCGCATGTAGGTTGCCAAAAGTAAGCAGCTGCAGTAGAGACAGGTCCATCACATGCGCTTGCGTTGGCCGGGCCCGCCCTGCGCACTTGCTCGCGCCGCTGTGCTGCATGCCAGCCTGTACATGTTGAGTTGTGCCCAGCAGATGCGCAAGGCTCCTGTGGCCTGTCACCGCGCGCAGGGGCGAGAGCGCCGATGCGGGGCGCGGGCGCGAGCGGCCGCCGCGTGCGCGGCCGCACTCGCCGGCGCGCCGCAAGCGGCGCTCGCCGGCTGCGCGCTCCCGCTCGCCAGAGGAGCGCCTGCGGCGGCGCAGCTCGCCGCCCGAGGCGACCAAGCCCAAGCGCGCGAGCGGCTTTGCGGACGCGCCGGGCGGCACGCCCGCCGACATCGGTGCCGCCCCTGCCGCAGGAGCAGGCCGCGCGGTCCGTACTGCCGGGTATATGCGGTTGCATGCGCTGATGGGTGTGGCAACTGTCCGAGAGTGTTATAAACCAGGTAGGCAAAACGTGACCAATGGGCAGGGCAGTGGCGGGCGCGCGCATGCGTTTTGTTATATGCGTTCTGTGGCACAGGCGGCCGTGACAGGCTGCGTGCGCGCGGCGCGCAGTGCGGCAGATGATGGGCGCGCCGGGCGCGCTCGGCCGCTTGCCCCTAAACACTGAGCAGAAGAAGAAGCTGCTGTGGGGCGGCAAGAAGGCTGAGCCAGCAGTTGCGGTGGGCGGCCCAGAAGTCACGCCTGTTCAGTCACTGCCCCCTGCCGCACCAGCTCCCAATGCTCTCGCGTCTTTAAACCACGCACGGGTGGAGGAGGGTGCCTCTGTGAAGCGTGGGACCGCGGCAGTCTGCACGGGCCTGCGGTCACTGGCCCGCTCGGTGCATCGCCGCAAAACGGCACCGCATCACTGTCTTGGTGGTGCCAAAGTGCAACCAAGGGTCTGCCTGTGCAGCTAACTGTACGCGGGGCACACTGCTCGTTGGATTGCAGCCACAGGGCAGGTCGCATTCCTGACTCCGCTCGATTCGCAGGCGCCCGCGGCGGTGTTTGGCGCCAACCGCTGGGACGCCGCAGAGTTTGCGACCGAGACCGACAAGGAGAAGTTCACGCGGCTGATGGTGCGGGCCCGGGCCGCAGCGGCCCTGGCCACCTCCTGCTGCGTGGCCGCAGCGGCCGACTGCATCCCTGCACCGCTGTGGTGTGTGCCAGGCAGGCTCGCTCACAGGGCACCGCGGCGTCTTGCAGCACTGTCGGATTTTCGGGAGCTGGTGCTGCCTAGCGGCAGCCCGCTGGCTTGCCTTGCGGGCTGGGCCCTGCGCTCCAGACTGCAGCGTGCTGCGGATGCGCACAGACCGCAGTTGAGACCAGGTGGCATGCGCCCTCACTCTGGGGCAGCAGTGTGAGGCGTGTAGGGCCGCACGGCCTGCGGCCTGCCTGGTCTGCCATGCAGGCTGGGGCCGGCGGGTATCAACGCGCTCTACCGATCGAGCGCGTCGCGGGCGCGCAGGGCGTGCGCCAGGTTGCCACGGCGGCGCCCGCGCCCGAGGCCGCGGCGGCGGCCGACGGCGGCGACGCGTTCAATCCAGAACTGCGGGAGCGCGAGGTCCTCTCTCGTGCGGCCCCTGATCGCCTTCGTGCTGTGCGCTGCCGCACAAGCGCGATGACGGGCAGCTGTGCCTGAGCGTGCCGCTGGCAGTGCCGCTTGTCACCAGCCTGGCTCGGTGGCGAAGGCAAGGCTGTGGGGCCTGCTCTGCTGCATGGCGATGCGGGAGCACGGAGTGGTGCTGAAATTCATGCGCGTGTGTCTGCGGCGGCAGGGGAGCAGCAGGCGCGCGTCCTGGGCGATGTGGAGGCGCAATTTCTGGCCGGAATACGCCGCAAGGACGGCCGCACTGTTGGCCTGGGCCTCTGAGGGATGCCGGCGCGTCGGCGCTGCCCAGGGTCACCTCCTCCTTGGTGTGCCTTGACAAGATACTTTAAGACGAACGGGACCTGATCTGCGCCCTAGACGTGTTGGAGCTGAGGCGAGTGCATATATTACTGTCCTCCTCACATGCAAGCCTTTGCGCCGATCAAGCTGGGGATAGCGCTGGACATGGCAGGGAGCTGTGATGTGGCACTTTGTCTAGTACATCGCCCTCGAGGTTGGCTGCTCATAGCATCTCAATGGCGGATGGGTCTAGTAAGTGTACTGGTCCTTCATACACATGCTCTCGGTATGTAACGAGGCAGCATACGCTGGCGGCCGCAGCCTCTGGCGTCAGTCTGTGCGTTGCGTCTCACACCATGCTCGCAGCTGCCTGACAGTGGATACAGTGCGCCTGTTGTACTTCGCGTCCTATACCCCCCAGCTGCGGGTGCGGCCTGCAGTGTCCCTCAATAGTTGCCAAGGTGCTGTTGCAGCCTCTGCAGATGCTGACGTTCCGCTGCATGCGCCCATGCCTCCAACAGCCCAGGGAGCACCTCTAGCCTTCCGTAAAGCTCGTGGCATGCGCTGTTGCCTGCGTACCCCCAGCCCTCCCTTCAGGCCGAGCGTGCCGGCCGAACAGGGACGCGGCGCTCAGTCATGGTCATGCTGCTGTGGGGCGTGACAGATAGGGTGCCTCTTGGGCCTGCGGGGCCCCTCAGAGCATCACAGCGGGCTGTCGCCGGCCAGGCGCGCCAGCAGCGCATCCGCGCGCCGCACGGCCTCCAGGCACGCGTCACGCTCGCCGCGCGCGCCCGCCAGCTGCTGGTCGGCCTCGGCCTCCGCCGCGTGCGCGCGCGCCTGCGCGCCCGCGGGATGTCGCCGCGCGCGGTCAGCCCGGGAGGCAGCGGGCGTGCAGCGTGCGCGGCCAAGCTTGCTGCCGGCAAGGACGCCCGCGGGGGCGCGCTCTGTGAGGCACGCGGCGCGCGCCGGGAGGCACCCTGCCCTAGCCGTGAGGTATGCGAAGCGCTACGGGGCGCGCGCCGTGAGGCACGCGGAGCGCTCGCGCTCGGCCGCCAGCTGTGCGCCCACCTCGACCAGTGCGCTCGCCTGCTCAGCATTCTCGAGCAGCGCCTGCCAGAGAACGACCGCCAAGCTTGACCTGGGGGCTGCCTCTCTAGCTCGGCATGCCGCCGAGCGAATCAAGTCACGAAAACATGGCGCATGAATGGCACGCGTATATGCCATTGCAATCTCCACCTACCGGTGTGCACAAGCGCGCTAGGATGGCGCAGGCACCGCCACGCTTGGCGGCGGCCATGCGTGGAAGGTCTAAAGTGTGGCCAGCACAAGGCCTGGTCGCTGCGCGCGCGCCGCGCCTCAGCGGCGCCAGCAGCCGCACACCGCGCAGCAGCGGCCTCCAGGCTGCTGTGCTGCCAGAGAGTGTTAGAGCATGGGGTGCAGTGGGTTAACTGCAGGGGTGCGCGCCCGCTGGTGCTCAGCGGCGCAGCCGCCCAGGCACTCCTGACAGTCAGCCTCCAGGATGTCGGGGCGAAGCCCGTCGACCGGGCCAGACCGTGATCCAGCGGCCTCTGCGGCCGCCAGGCGCGCGCGCGCCGCCGCGAGCTCGCCGTGCAGCGCCGCGGCGTCGCACGCGCGCGCGTCCGCCACCGCCTCCATGTCCCTGCATGGGCAGCCGGGCGGGGCGTCGGGCGGGAGGGGGCGCAGCATGCGGCAGAGTGGCCGCTGCTGGACCGAGGTCGTCCTTGCTGGGGCATCTGTCAGACACGGTAAAAAGCCGCCGCCGTCCGGCTTGGTCTCTGGGAGATGGTGGTGACAGGACCAGCGGTCGCCATGCATGCACACGCACGCTGGCTGCTTGCGCAGCGCATGACTGACACGGCCTGCCACGTATGGCGGGCGCAGCGCTGTGAGCCAGCTGAGGTCAGCGCAGTGCTGTGCCACCCTTGGAGGGCGCACAGCAGCTGCTGGCGCAGGGCGGCCGCCTCGTCGGCGGCGGCGGCGCTCTCAATGCGCGCGGCGGCCAGCTTGCGCTGCAGCCGCGCGGCGCGCTCGCCCGCCGCGGCCGCGGCCGCCGCCTCGCCCTCCAGCCGCCCTAGCCGCGTGTGCAGCTCGCCGGCGCGCCTGCACCGGTGGGGCCCCTCGCATGCGGCCGGGAGCGCTCACTGCACCTCCCAGCCTGCCAGGACCAACCAGCGCTTGCACGGCATGCTGCGGAAGACAGACTGCAACTGCAACAGGGGCTGGGAGCACCGGCGCTCGGCGGCCAATTCGGCGCGGCCACCGGCCGCGGCGGCCTCCGCGCGCGCAGCGCGGCCGGCCTCCGCCGCGGCGGCCGCCTGCGCGGCGCCCAGCCGGCGCCGCGCCGCTGCCGCCTCGCGGTGCGTGCACGCCTCATGCTCCTGCGCAGCCCATCTCAGACTTGCTTTGGCGCCAGGGAGCTAGGAAGGAACCAACATCTAGAAGTCACCAGCTTCATCACCACCGGGGGTGGCACTTGGCGCAGCAGGCCGGCAGGTGGCAGGCGCGGCCCCCGTCGCAGGGCGGCACCTGCTGGTGCCGCGCGGCATGCGCGGCGGCGATGGCCGCGTCCGCGCGCGCGCGCCCGGCCTCCGCCGTCGCGTCCGCGGCCGCCCGGCGCTCCGCCCGCAGCGCGGCCGCCAGGTCCGCCTGCGCCGCCTGCGCTGCCGCCACGGGGTCTGCGCGCGCGGCCAGCGCACGTCCGGCCGTCAGGCTTGCACAGGCCGGTGCCGCCGGCTCAAGCAGGCTTATGCAGGGCTCGCAGGGCGATGCAGTGGTGGTCAGCTGCGGATGCGCACTGCAATTTGCCTGCCTGCAGACGGCCGCCAACATTTTGCATGAGCCCCATGCCTGGCCGTCATGGGCTCTGCGCCAAAGGCTAGGTGTCATCTCGGTAGTTGCATGTGCAGGGCTAGGGGCAAAATCCTCCAGCGGTGCTTGAGATCTGCAAGTAGGAGCAGGCTGCTCAGATGCACTGGATCCAGAACATCGCACCATACTGTTGACTTGATGCACATCCGCCGGCACGCATGCGGGCCTGGGCGGGCTGCCTGTGCTGGGCACCGTGGCGCGGGCCGCAGGAGGCGCGTCCGTGCTGAGGCGCGGCGCGCGCGCCTGTTGGGCATGAGCAGGCCCCGACACGGGACGCGTGCGGCAGGCGCCCGAGCTTGCAGCGCCGGGCCGCCTGGTCGCCCGCCCGCCAGTCCTCGTCCTGCGCCACTCACCATCCCCACACAGAGGTCGCGGCGAGGTCGTGGGTTCTGAGCCGCGCATACATGTTTTGGGTCATCGAAGGATGGCTGCTCTGCAGCACAGGCAGGTATTGCCGGACGGTCACGTGCGTGCTGCCGAGCTGCCAGCCTTGCTGCAAGGCCCTGAGGTCGCCCCGAGCTGGGACACGGAGGTGACAGAGCGCAGCCTGCGCCGCGGCCGCGCCTTGCACAGGCTGGCCGGCGTGCTCCGGGGTGCGGTGACGTGGCAGTGGCACGCCGCTGGCGCGGCCGGCGGCGCCGCGCACGCGGCCGCAGGCGGGAACTGCACGGTGACGGTCTGCGCGTGCGGCCGGCCGCCGGCGGGCCAGCGGCAGTCCACGTGCAGCGTGTCGCAGCGCGCGCGGCACAGGCACCGCTCGAGCACCTGTGCCGTGGGACCGGGGGTGGGGGCTGCGCGCGGCCGCGCGTGGTCGCGGGGCCTACACTGTGGAGGTGTGTGGAGTGTGTCTAGGGCGCGCGTGGCCCACAGACTCATAGGGCAACAGAGCGCAATAGAGCGCGGACCTGGCCCGCTTCAAAACGCGAGCGCTGTGAGGCGGTCAGGCAGGGGCTGACAGGGGCAGGGCTGCCTGCCACTGGCGCGAGCGTGGCCGCGTTCAAACTTGAAACCGTCAGACGGCGCGCTGCGCCTGCCCTCACGGCGCCGCCGCACCTGCTGCGCCTGGTGGCTGAGGGGCCCGTCGCAGAGGAGGGCCAGCTCGGAGGTGTCCACTCGGAACCTGCTGTGGCAGGCCATGCCTGCGGCGGAGACAGGCTCCGCCCAGGCCGGCGTGACGACGACCTCGACGTGCCGCCTCATCGCCGGTCTTGTCGCCGTACGGCAGAAAGTGGGCTATACATAGCGAGCTGTACGAACGGCTGAGGGTTGCAAACCCTGCAAGCTTGCCGTGGTGTGCTGTCGACGGGGAGCCTGTCGGGTCGGCCCTCGGTGGGAGGAATCTATCGCACTGAGCTATCTGGGAAGCACTTGGGCAGCTCCCCGCATTCAAGCACCAGGCGCGAGTTGAGCAGGGCGGGAGGCATACAGACGCGTGTCTGCATGCACGGCGCGTGAGCATGCAGGGCTGCACGGGCGCCGGGCATCCTAGTGCTGCGCTATGCTCGGCCTGCTCGACCTGCGTGCGCTGCAGGCCGCATCCCCGCTGCGGCCTGCGCGGCTGCAGCACGCGCGCGCCGCGGCGCTGGCCAGCGCGGCGCTGCTGACCTCGGTGGCCCTCGCGCGCCTGGCGCAGCCGGCAGCGGCCCGGCGCGCGGTGCCGTGGGCGGCCGGCCGGCTGCGCGAGGCCCGCCGCAGGCACGCGCCTTGCCTTGATGCCGGGCGGCGCTGAGCCTCTCGAGCTCCTGTGCTGCCCCACGCAAGCAGGGCCTTGCAGAGCGCGCGCGCTGTGCCAGCATGGGCCCTGCCTGGCCCCTGCTGCCTCTGCAGGCAGTGCTGCAGGTGCGCTTGACCGCGCCGGACCGAGGCGGCGAGCACAGGGCGCTCGCGCAGCCTCTGTCAAGCCTGGGCAGGCACGGCGAGGACTGCCCTTGCGCGTCCGAGCACGCGGCACTGCCGGCGCCAGCTGCCAGCGGGCGCCGCGCCCTGCCCTGGTCCCTATCGGGGCTGGCCGCGCGCCGCGGGTGACAAGCTGCGGCCGCGCGCAGGCTGCGCGCGAGCGCGCTGGCGCAGGACGCCGTGTGCGGCGCGGCGGGCGAGGTCGCGCAGCTGCTGCTGTACCCGCTGGACACGCTCACGGTGCGCCCCCTGGGGTCCCCCACGCGCGCCTCTGTCGCCGCCCACCCCCGCGCCTTCCAGCCAGGGTCTTCCATGCGTGCCAAGTGAGAGTGAGTGCCAAGTGGTACTTGGTTCCCGTCCGCGCCTTCCAGCTGGGGTTCAGCAACGGGCCAGATGGAACAGAGGTCGTGTCCGAGGCGCGCGGCGGGGGCGGCAGGTGCAGTGCCAGGCGGGCGGCGTGGGCGTGGGCGGCGTGCTGGCCGCGCTGCGCGCGCAGCGCCTGGGCCCGGCCGGCACGCTGCGCGCGCTGTACGCCGGCTGCGGGCCCACGGTCGCCTGCTCCGCGCTCATCGGCGCGGTCTACCTCTGCTCCTTCTACCACACGCGGCGCTGGGCGGCCGGGCGCGCCCCCCCCCTCCCCTCCCCCGCACGCGCCGCCGCGCGTGGTGCCCAACTTGCGCACTGCCACGCTGGACGGCGAGGACACTTGCTTGTGGAGCTGTTGATCAGGTAGGGCGGTGGGCAGCGCGGCCAGTGCGCAGTCACTGGCAGTGCGCGGCGTGCAGCCGCGCGTGTGTGCTGGCTTGCTGCCTGCGGCCCGTCCTGTAAGGCGCGCCGGCCCTCTTGTTGGACACTGCTCGCCTGGATCAGGGTGATGCAGGAGCGCCTCCATGCGGTCACGGCGCATGTGGTCACGTCCGGTCACCGCGGCTGCGTATGGGCTGCAGGGTGGCTGCAAGGGCGGCGCGCGGGCGGCGGCGGCAGCGCGCGGGTGCGCGCGGCGCCGAGCGCGCGCAGGAGGGCGGCGCGGGCGCGCACTCCAGGCCCGCCCCCCCGCTCGCCGCCGCGCTCGCGGGCAGCTGCGGCAGCGGCGCCTGGGCGCGCGCCCCCGGCCGCTCCGGCAGCGAGGCGCCCCGCGGCGGCCGCGGGCGCGGCCACGACGACTTCGGCGCCAGGGCGGCGTGCGGCGGCGGCGACGCCCGCGAGCGGTGGAGGGATAGAGACGGCCCGCCGCCCGGGGCGCCGGCGGGCGGCGCGGCCCCAGAGGCGCCCAGCGGCCGCGGCGGCGCGGGGCCGGGCAGCGGGGCCGCCGCCGCCGCGCCGGCCGGCGGCGCCGAGGGCGGCCTGCTGATTGCGCTGGTGGCGGGTGTTGTGTCGTCGATCGCGACCTCGTCGCTGGAGTCGCCCATGGAGCTATTCCGCCACCGCTTGCAGGCGCGCGCCGCGCGCTGCCCGCCCCGCGCGGTTGGGCCTGACAGGCAGGGGCGTCTGCGACACTGATCGCTTTGCGTCCGGCCGTGTAACAGGAGGGGTGAGCTTATGCAGAGGCGCGGCAAAATGGCATAACACAGTATCTTAATGTGGCATTGCGGTAGGCCCCGTCCTGCCTCCGGGACGGCGCGTCATCCTGCAGGCGCGCCCGCCCAGGGCGCGGCGCGCGCCGCAGCGCACGAGGCGCTGGCCGAGGCGCACGCGCCACACCCGCGTGTGTCTCCCCCCCCGGGGCAAGTTTCCGGCGCCCGTGCAGGGCCGGCCGTCGCGCTCACCGGCGCGCATCGCGCCGGGCGCACGGCGCGCCGCGACGCGGTCCCCACGCTGAGCGCGCCTGGGCGGCGCCGCGCAGGCGGGCGTGCCGAGCGGGCTGGCGGGCGGCTGGGGCCAGCTGTACGCGGGGTACCTTCCCTTCCTGGTGCGCACGGTGCCGTACGACGTGGCCGAGCTGACCACGTACAGCCAGCTGGCTGCGCTGCGGCCCAGCGCGCTCGGCGTGCCGGGACCCCTCGCGGACATGGCCATGGGTGCGGCCCACGACCGGGGCGCCGGCTCCGGCCTACCAGTGCGAGCGTGCGCTGTGGGGTGCGGATGCAGGCCTGGCGTGGGCTTGGCGGGCGCTTGCGTGCGTGGAGCGGTGCCTGCAAGCGGCCCGCCAAGGGCGCCCAATCCTAGCCCTAGTCAGGGTCACAGCGCGCGCAGACGCGCTCGCGGGCGCGGGGCCGTCTGCACGTCTATGCCGCTGGACGTGGTGAAGACGCGCATGGAGGTGGCGCCGTTCGCGCTCGGCGGCCGCGCCCTAAATCTAATCCTAGCTGGGGTTGCGGCGCGCGCGCAGGCGCGCTGGCGGGCGCGGCGGCCGTGTGCACGTCCATGCCGCTGGACGTGGTGAAGACGCGTATGGAAGTCGCGCCGCTCGCGCTTGGCGGCCGCGGCGGCGGCGCGGGCGGCGCGCTCGGCGGCCTGCGCGCGTTTGGCGCCACCGGCCGCGCGCTCGTGGCCGCGCGCGGGCCCGGCGCGCTGTTTGCCGGCCTGGCGCCGCGGCTGGCCGGCCGCGTGCCGGGCAGCGTGGTGTACTGGCTCGCCGTCGCTGCCTGTCGGCGCGCGCTGGCCGCCGGCGCGGAGGACGCGCCCGGCGGCACGGAGGACGCGCCCGGCGCAGCGGGCGAGCGGCGCTAGGCGCGGTTTTGTTTTGGGTCGGTCCTGCGGGCCAGCAACCTGCCTGCTGGTCGGGCGCCGCGCCTGTCAGGCCGCACGTGGCGCGGCGAGCCTGCTGCGCCAGCACTTGTCGCGTCAGCGAGCGCGTGCAGCGCGGGGAGGTCACGAGCAGGTGCGCTGCCTACCGCCGACAGGGATGCGTGCGCAGCGCATGGCCGTCAGTGGCAGGGGTGTAGCAGAGCGGCGGCTGACACCGGCCCTTCCTGCTTGACCTGGCCTGCACCGCACAGCACAGGGCAGATACATTCTTGCTGCCGGCTCAGAGCAGAGTCGGTCCAGCGCCTGGTGATGTGGTGCAGCGTTCGTCGCCCTGTGCATGGTGCTGTTCCGGGCGCGTTGCACAGCGCTTGGCAGCTTGCAGCATGCACACAGCTGTCTGTTCCGGTGGTCATGAGTGTTTGGCTCTGGTTTCCTAGGTATTCTTTTGGTTGGGTCTAGGTGTGAGCGTCACATGCCTCTCCTGCCACCTCCGACAATTGGCTGACTATGAAGGGCTGTGTGTGACAATGTCTTTCATTTGGTAACACGCACGGCAGTGTGTTGCAATGTATGCAGCGCGGGGGCCCTTCTCTGCTGTTAGAGCCATGAGGTGCAGGACGTGCCTGTGTTGCATGTCTGTCTTGAGCTTAGGACCCACTTGGGGCTGGCGGGGAATGTACAGACTTCAGAGTATGATGGTGACCGCATGTCGTTGCTGCCCTGCCTGTCTGTTAAACGTGCCACAGGCATGCACATGCTGGGCCATCTGCTGCACTTTCGATATATAACAGCTCCAAAGCGCTGCTCGAACCCTTGGCAGCGTCATGTTGAGGGCAAGGTAATACAATCTGGCTGGTGAAAGCATGGCATAAATGGCGAACATGTGCTGGCAAAACACAGCAAAGCTGCATCCCGCCAGCATGGCATGTTTCGAGCTGTTACACCAATATTCTATGCAAGCCAGGCACCTCGGCCATCTGCTCACCGGGTACACTTCTTGGCCGCCCCGCCGCACCCGTCCTGTGAAGTGACTCACGCCTCTCGGCTGACAGGCCGGGTGTGACAGGCCGGGTGGCATGCGACTGTCCACAAAAGGTGAGACACGGAGGCCGTGGAGCGTGTGCAGACACCCCTGACACGCAGCACAAGGTGGGCTCCCGCGCAACCAATGCCCAGCCTCTCGCTCGAGCTCTGCTTGATAGGGCACGCCGCTTCAGGCGGGCTGCAGCGGGCGCTCGTCGGCGCGGCTGCCGCCCGCTCTGCCGCACCGCAGCGCGAGCCAGGCACCGGCAAGGCCTGAACAGCCTCTCAAAATGCCTGTGGAAATGAGGTCAGCCGCTCCGAGGCGTCCGCCCCCAGCACCGCCCCGTAACAAAGGAAATGGCAAATGGCAAATAACAAGCAGCTCCCACCCACACCACAGCACAGCACTCGGACAAGGCGGCTGGAGGAGCCCAGCGCGTCGCGTGCAACGGAGCTGGCAGCAACGACCCATGGACCATACTGGAGACACAATGCGAAATCTCACTCTACCTGCGCGCAGACCCACTGCACCCATTGCCCCACACCTGGCCTCCTCTATACCGCTCATGGAGCACCGCAGAAGCGCCCGGCCCGAGCGGCGTCGGCAGCTTGCAGTGGCGCAGTCGCCCGCGCGCCTGCCACTCAGGGCGAGCTCAACGTTTGTAATGTGTGTTGCCCAAACTCAAACCCAGCTAGGCTCCCTAAACTTTGGCCCTTGACTGAGCAAGGACTGACAGCTCAGGCCGATGCTGCTCAGCCAAAGCCTGCAAGTGCTGCACCCTCAGCATGCAAGCATCACAGTTCAGCAACCGCCTGTCTGACGGAAATGCAGCCGTGACGGGCAACAGCAGCTGGCAGGGACAGGCCCAGGGCTCGCCGCGAGATATCCCCCGCGCCGCGCAAAGCCTGGGGACTCTCCAGAGGCATGACCGTGCTGCAGCCCGTGCCAGGTGCCGCACGCGCACCTTGTTGCGCTCTGCACAGCCGCCAGCCCCCGCAGCGCGACCACGCGGTTGCGCTTCCAGAGCTGCAAGGCTGCACCGCAGCGCCTGGCGGCCCCATCACGCGTCCCCTCGACCGCCCCCGCCTTCCCCCGTCAATGCTCGAGGGGCGTCCGGCTGCGCGGGCGGCGCGGGCGGCGCGGGCCACCGGTCGGCAAAAGACCCGCGCGCGCACTCTGCCAGCGCGGCCAGCGCCGACGCCGTGCGCGCAATACCGCCGCCGCCGCTGCTAGGCGCCGGGCCGCCGTTGGCTGCCGGCTGCGTCTGGGCTGACGGGGCCGCGGCCGAGCCGCCCACGTTGGGGCTCGGACTCTCCGCAGGCGCGCCGCGTCGCGCGTCGCCACCGCCGCCCGCACCCGCCACGTCAGCGCCGCCGTTGCGCGCCGCTGGGCTCACCCGGCGCGCGGGCAGGCGCGACAGGCCGCCCAGGGGCCCGCCCCGCCCGCCGCGCGGCGCCGGCGCAGCCCCGCCGCGCGCAGCGGCGGCCGGCTCCGGGCGGCCGGCCGCTCCCGCCACCGCAGGGGACGCCCGCCCAGACCCCGGCCTTCGCCCAGGCCCCAAGGCCTTGCCGCCGGATGCCGTCACGCGCACCGCGCCGTCCGACGCCCGGCGCGCGGGGTCCGGCAGCGCGTCCTGGGCCGCGGCCGCGCCAGCAGGGGCCGCGGGGGTCGGAGTCTGGTTCGGGGCGGGGCTGGCGCCGCCGGGCTGCTTGCCGGACGCGCCGCCGGCGCTGCCGCCGCGCGTGCGTGGGCCGGAGCCGCGCAGCGGCGGCGTGCCCTGTCGCGCGCGCGTGCGCCTCAGCACGATGCCTCGCACTGCTGTACAGCGGCTTTCCCGACTGCGCGCCTTGCGCGCTGTCTGGGCGCGCCCTGAAGCTCGCGCTGCATGGCCTCCTACGATCGCACTCTGATGCCCGGCACCTGTGGCATGACATACAGCGCTCTGCGAGGACTGCACGCGGTGTGGAGGCCTCCCCACGGGGCTGCTCCCCTGCAGCTAAGAGCGCCTGCGCGCGCCGCGCCAGGAGCCGCGGCACCGGGGTCGGGCGCGGGCGTGCGCGCCTGGCGTGCGCCGGCGCCGCCGTCGTCGGCGCCGCCGGCCTTGTGGCCGCCGCCGGCCTGCTTGCCGGGCTCCAGCTGCGCCGCGTGCGTGCTGCAGATGACGCGCCCTGAGCGCGCGTCCAGCACGGCGCCCGAGGCGCGCGCGCAGTGCAGGTGGAAGCTGGATCGGCAGCTGCGCACGTGGCAGCCAAGCGTGGCGCCCTTGGTGCCGCAGATCTTGCACTTGAGCATGCGCCCGCGCCGCACCGCGTCGGCCAGCTTCTCCAGCTGCCCGCGCTCGTTGATGTACACCTGCGCGGCGGATTAGGGTCATTAGCCTTCCCTACCCCTGCCCTACCCTATGGGGTCACCGGCTGCCCGCCCATGACAGCTGAGCACATCCCCCGCATCTGCGCATCGGGGCTGGAGCGGCTGCCGGAGGGTGGGGTTAGGGTCCGCGCCTCGGGCGACCACGCCGCGCACTGCGAGTGCACCCACGCGTTGGAGATGGCGGAGACGCGGTACACGCGCAGCGGGCCCAGGTTGCCGCGCGCGCGCCGCTGCACCGTGGCGTGCCCGCGCGCGCCCGGCTCCTCCTCCATGTGGCACAGCGCGCACCTGCGCGCCCGTTGGGGTCAGGTCAGAACCCCCACCTAGGGCTCGCGGCATGCGGGCGCACGCCTGGCTACTCCTCCGCGCGGCACAGCGCGCGCCTTCAAAACCCCTCAGAGTAACACTAGCGGGCTCGTGCGAGCCTTGGGCACGGGTCTGCGTTGGGCTGCGCCATAACGACGCAGCCCGCACCGCTGGCTCGCCTTGCCCACGACGGCTGGCGGCGGGGCCACAGAGGCTTCGTCCCCTTGCCGTCACCGCCGCGAGGGCACCGGCCCGGGATATAGAAATGCGCACTTGGTGTTGGCGGGGTGGCCGTCGGCGACGGAGCGCAGGTACTCGCGCGTGGCCGCGGCCGGGCGGCCCTGCTCGGCCGGGTCAGGCATCACGCTCCGCGCCATGTCGGTCCAGTCGCCCACCCAGTCCGGGCCCGCCAGCGCGCCGGGCTCCTCGCCGGGCGGCCCCGCCGCGCCCGCGCGCCTGGCCGCGCGCACGTATCCCTCAGCTCTTCCCCGCATCCTGCCCAAACTGCCTTTGTGCAACCAGGAGGCTTGGTCTGCAAGACTACATACCCGGGCAAGCACCGCCTGTAGCTGCAGGCCCAGGGGCAGTGCAAGCAGAGCACGATCACGCCCCCAAAAAAACAACAACAAGCGCCGTGCCCGCCCGGCCCCGACTTCAGACCGCACGCAATCCCGACTTCAAGCCGTGGCTCCCCGGCGGCGGGCGCGCACTCCACGCTGTCGGCCTCGTTGCCGGCGGCCACGCCGGCCGCGCCGCTGGTGCGCTCGTCGCCGCGCTCGCGCGGCGCGCGCGGCGGCGCGAGGATGTCGGCCGGCACCTCCTCCCAGCCGGGCGAGGCGCCCGCGCCCTCGCGCTCGTCCGCGTCCGCCTCCATCGCTGCGACCG
>JAABUV010000531.1_pt1 | contig 57453 bp, 74 predicted proteins | sample 5559971 | NCBI WGS metagenome assembly JAABUV01 (sample SAMN10711881, study PRJNA513362) | rock metagenome | isolation source: Antarctica rocks | place: Antarctica: Victoria Land, Knobhead nord | collected 2015-12-19 | reverse complement strand
TGCAGAAGGACGACGAGGTCGGCAAGCTGGGCATGCGGATCGGGCGCGACCTCATGCAGACAGCCGGCAAGGCCCTGCGCATCAACATCACCACGCTCGGCCCGCTGGTGCTGCCGCTGTCCGAGAAGCTCATCTACGCCGGCAACCTGGTCGCGCGCAAGGCGCGCACCCCAGCCTCTGCCAGGCCCCAATGAGGCGCCTGGCTGCCAACAGGCTGCAGGGTGCCTGGTCGCGGTGGTTCTGGCAGCGGGTGTGGGAAGATCGCGCCTCGAGCGCACCTTTGCTGGCGCTGTTGCCGGCGCCCTGCATGCCTGCAGGGGTGGGGCATTGTGGGGATTTGGTCGGCAGGGCGGCTGACCGGTGCTGCCCCGGACGGGCAGGCGCTGGGCCTGCGCTCGCTGAAGCCGTACGTGCCCGACTTTAGCACCGCATTCCAGCACTTCTGCATCCACCCGGGCGGCAAGGCGGTCATCGAGGAGGCGCGCTGCCCGGCCCGGCCTCGCGCCTCGCTGCGCTGCCAGGCCCCGCCGCACAGGGCGTGCGGCGCTCCGCTGCCGGCGTCCCAGGCTGTGTGCTGTGTGCAGGCGCACAGACGTCCTGCATTGTGTGCCCAGACACGGCTTGAATGTGGCGGTGATGGGTGTTGCAAGGACCAGCGCCTGCGCCTGCCACCTGATCGGGCGGGCGCGGCGCGGCGCAGGTGGGCAAGCAGCTCAAGCTGGCGCCGCGGCAGTGCCTGCCGATGGTGGTGCCCTTCGAGCGCTTCGGCAACACCAGCTCCAGCAGCACCTGGTGGGCCCCTGCCGCCCCTGAAGTGTAGCGCGCTAGCAAAATAGTGTCAGGGTCAGGGCAGGGCGGCTTGCACATTGCCCAGGCATAGTGCCGGACGTGCTCGCATCAATTTTGGCCGCGAGCCTCCTGGCGTGCCGCCATGCACTGCACGCGGCCTCATGCGCCGTGCATGCAACCCAATCCGCCTATCATGACCCAGCCTGCCCTGCCTGCGCCCAGGTACGCATGGGGCTATGTGGAGACGAAGCAGGGCGTGCGGCGCGGCGATCGCGTGTGGCAGCTCGCCTTCGGCAGCGGCTTCAAGTGCAACAGCGCGGTCTGGGTCGCGCTGCGCGACTGCAATGACCAGCACGACGCCTGGACAGACACGCCGTCCTGCTGACCGGTGCTGCACGCGGAGCCACCGCCCTGGTGACAGACGCAGGGGCCCGGCGGCCCCAGGGCGCCCACAACGCAGAGCCCGCGCCCTGTCTGCAGGAGGATGTGGCCGCCGCGGCACACGCGAGCAGGCGCCTCTCTTGCCGCCGGGTTTGTGCGGCAGGTGCCCGTGTCGCGCCTGCAGCAGGGCGCGCAGGGCCGCGCTGCGCAGCGGCCGCCGGCGCCCCGGGAGCGCTGTCGAGCGCGCGTACCTGCCGGCCCTTGCTGTTGCAGGCAGGTTCAAGGGGCGTGGCCGAGCAGGCCGCTTGCGGCCGGTCGAGACGAGTCCCACATCGAGACAAGTCCCGGCTTCCGGCTTGGGAGGACTGTTATAGGGCGAAGGCTGTCAAGAACTGTGCACGGCATCGGCCATGGTTTTCAGTTTGGCGCTGCATGCTGCCGTCCAGTGGCGGGTATGCTGGCATGCGATGGTGCCTGGCTTCAGCTGCGCCCGCGAGTGACACGTATGCGGCGCACCTGCCTTCAGCTGCCCTCTGTCAACGAGTGAGGTACTCTAAAGCTGCTTGCTGCGCACTCCATGCTGCAGTGCTGCCAAGTGGGCATGTGATGTTTTGGTGCGAAAGCAGGGCGCCCTGTGTATGAGACCATGGAAGTGTGCTGCATCTGTTCGCACGTATGGTACGCCCCGCTGCTGCGGGCTTTGGAGCACTGCATGTGCATTACAACTATTAAGCTGGGGACCCGAGCGCGCTTGATTCTGGTGGCCCCTGAAGGGGCTACCCGCATGCTTTCAACAACAGGGCAAGTTGGGAGCTCCTTCTGCATGCAGCCTCTGCACTGTTTTGTGCTTGGCGACACTCCTGCTGTGCCCGCAATCAGCGTCTGCATGGGGTGTGGGGCGAGGGCGGCATTCATGCCCACCCTCCGTGCAGCGCGCTTGCGCAGGGCAGTCGGCCCCTGCCACATTGAACGGGCGCCGCGAAGTGTCAACCTGTGAAGTTACGCAGTGCAGTGCGCCTGGGACGTTCAGAGGCTGAGCGGGGCAGGCCTTCCGGCAGCCACAACGCTGCCCCGGCCCGCTCCGCAGCAACGCAATGCTGCAGCCCTGCAGGTTGCAGCATGTGGGCTGCAATAGTGCGCGGGCGCGCTGCACACGCATTGGGTGTTTTCTCGCCGCCTGTGTGTGCTGGCTTTTGATGGCGAAGTGTGCATGTTTCGTTGAAAGTTGTTTCTGCGGCCACTCTCGTGGCAAAGGCAGGACCCGGGCTGCGAGCGCGGCCGGGCGCTCTATGCAAGTGAGGAGCTCATGCCGGCAAGCGTGCATGCAGTGGCTGTATTCAGTGGTGTGCCCGCTGTAGGTAGTGCGCTTTGCGCATGCTGTTTTTTGCATGGCGAGTTTCGCATGCTGCAACTTCGGAAATAAAGGCTCTGTATGGCTCTACTCTTTCTTACACGCAATTTGCGTAATTTCTTTGCCGGCTGGCATGCGCATTGCGCACCACAGCTGATCAAGTGCAAGTCAAGGCAGACTGTGGACATGGTGCGGGGAGGCCCAAATACCCGGCTCCACGTTTGACACTCTTCACATGACAAGCTGGTGAACGCGGAGCAGCGTGTCACCTTGTGTTGTTCTGCCAAACACCACGCTCTCCATACGACTTGGATGCCGGCAGCATCAAGTCACAACGAACCAAGGAACGGGTGTGCAGTATCTGTGCTGCAAAATTTCAAGGGACCCACGGAACAAAAGCCGCGCGAGCTGGGGTAAGGGACGAACCAGAGATTGAGTACCTCACCAATATTACACCATTGCGTGCTGCAAAGTGGCGCAAAACTGCCAGATGTGCTGGAGGAACTATAAGTGTGAGAGGCGCAAAAAGCGTATGGACCCCCTCCCACCGGGGCTCGAACCCGGGACCCTAGCCTGACTTTCGCCATAAGAGCTATGCGCTAACCAACTGCGCCATGGGAGGCCATAATATCGTCTTCCAAAATCCATCGTCTCAGCGGCATTTCACACACTTTATGTCCACCATGACGCCAACCATCATTATTACAGGGAGCCTGAGCGTCCGAGTTCTGTCCAGCGCCTGTTCTCTGAGCACAGAAGACACCGTGGTTGCTGAGGAATCACCAATGAAGCAGTGACTGTGAGCGGTTTGCACAGGCGCACGACAAGCGGGAGATGTCTTGAGAAGTCAGCTGCTCACTCCTGTCAGATACCATATTCAGAGACTCAGCGTCCTGCGCAGGTCCAGGTGCGTTGCGTATATACAAACATTGCCTGCAGACTAAACTGATGAGCTTTTTTGTTTCGCGCCGTGCGTGACTGTGGTTTATTGCACATGCAGGACTGCGGGTCTGCTTGCAGAGAAAGCCAACAGAGGTTTGGCACGCACCTGTTGACGCCATACAGAGCCGTGGTCATTTTTTTTGTGGATGGAGTCCGCTCAGTCCGAAGCGCAGCAGCAGGCATCAGTGTCGCAGGGCGGTGCGTCTGAGCACTGTTGAAGTTTCACACTCTGGCCAAAGCAACCCGCGCTGCTCCTGTGCTGCTGGCCCTGCTTGTCATCTTGCAAGTGCGACTCACACCGTACAACCGCGCCAGCGCCTGCGGCAGACGCGGCCACTGTGGCGGCTGCCGCAGAGGCCTACCGGCGCCTGCTCAGCGGCGGCGGTTCCGGTCAGATGAACCTGGCAGCAGTGCGGGCTCCTGCTGAGCCCGTGGCTGGCGGTCCAACGAGTGCTGTGCCCCTGGCATGCAAATCTGCATTGGAAGAGCTTTGAACTTCCTTCCGCCTTGCTGCAGGAACCCGCAGCTGAGCAGGTCTTCTCCCGCCACGGTGTGCGCCAAACCCTGGGCGGCGCCGCAGGTGCGCACGCACGGCGAGGACCTGCGGCGCACCCTGGACCAGGTCATCCTGCTGCTGCAGCACCATGCTGAGCGCGTGCAGTGGTGGGCCTGCCCGCGCCCGGGTGTTTGGCCGCAGCCTTTATTCGCACCGAGCGGTGCACTTGAGAGCGGCGCACAATCAGCGGAGCACCGGGGGAGGAAGCGTGACTGACCTGTGACCATGCAAGCCTTCCCTGGCTGGCGTAGTGCCGCGCAGCGTGTATGCTGAGGTGGCGCTGCCCCAGGCTGGTGGCGCGCCGAGCCGGCCCTGCGCGCGGCAGGACCGAGGCGCTGGACCAGTTTGCGGTGGTCAGCGTGCAGCTCGCGGCGCTGGCCGAGCAGCTGCGGCCGCTGGCGCGCCTCTATGCGGCGCGCCCCCGCGCGGTCCCGACGGTGGTGTAGTCAGGTGAATCGGCAATGTCATGGGCATTGGCTGCGGTGGCGGGCCAGACAAAGTGCTATCTGACACGCCCCAGACGTCAGGCAGCACATGCACAACCCACAGTCCTTCTTCCCCCGGCGCTGCCACCCCCTGCAAGCCAGCATGCAGTGCATGGTGATCATGCTTGCGCCCACCTCCTTGTGAGGCCTGCCGCGCCTCTGCACTTGCAAGCTCGCTTCTCCTTCAATCAACATGCCTGTGGGCGCTTCTACATCTCTGCCAAAAGTCCGCCCTCAATATCGTTGCGCAACCTGCACAGGCCAGTGTCGCAAGTGAGCCTCGTGACCTGACGTCTTATCTTCTGAAAATGCGTAGCTGCAACCAATTGCAGTGAGCTGTGCATTGCAAGCGGCAATGGACTTAACAGCTCCTGCCCTGCGCAGGCGCACCCGTGCGCGGTGAACGCGGCCAACGCTGCCGCGCTGCCGGTCATGCTGGCCACGCGCGCGCTGCCCGAGATGGAGGCTGAGCAGGCGGATCTGCTAGCGCGCCACCGGGCCGCCGCGGGCACCGCGCCGCTCGGCGCGCAGTACGAGGCAATTGGGGTGCGCGCACCACCGCACGCGCGCAGGGGCTTGGGCGATGCGGCAGCAGTGTTCTTGATTGAATGGGGCGGGGGCGGCCGATGGCGCATGTGCGGGTGTGCCCGCGTCGGGCGTGCGACGTGCATGCGGGGAGTGCGGCCACGCGCGCTTGGGGGTGCCGACAGTGGACGCGGCCGCTGTGAGGGCTTACCATAACCCCTAAAACTTGCTCAAAATGCGCAGGTGCAGGTGGAGCGGTTCAACGCGCTGGTGGACGCTGCCACGCTGCACGTGGCTGACAAACCGGGCTCCGGCCCGCTCGACCCCAAGGCGCGCGGCAACGCAGAGCTGCACGGGAAGCTGGTTGACTATTTGTGCCACGCTGATAGGCGCAGGGATCCCAGGACTGGCACCAGCCCCTGGTTGCATCTTCCGGGTGCAGGCTGTTCGCAGGCTGAACGGCAGCGGCGTATGTGCGGCAAGCATGGAGTCATCGGGCAGTGCCAAAGCGGCGTGCACCTCTCTCCTTTGTACTGTGCTGCAGCCCCGTGCGCATCCATATCATACCTGTGTGACCAGCTGGCGCACCCGGCGGGTCTGCAGGGGCCGCTGCGAAGGGAGCTGGCGCAGCAGCTGCGCGCGGCGGCCGCGCCGCCCAGCAAACGCGCAGTGTCGGTGCGCATGTTCTGCACTGCCTGCATGTCCTGAACTGTGATGAGCTTAATTTACAGTGTCAAATCTCGCTGTGGTCGCATGATGAATCCATGGGGGCGGCAGAGGCTGCTGCCGCCTTATCAAGAGCGGGCATGCATGCAGCCCAGATCTGCACAGCCCCGAGCTGCACTTGCGTGTATTTAGCATACGTCGTCCTGCGACATGCGGGGCTCCGGAGCGGCCGCATAAGTCCAGCACCGGGTCCCATTGCGCAGCCACGCTGATGCATGGCCTGCACAGCTCTTCATATGGGCGGCTCTCAGGCGTGCGGCACGCCGCTGCGGTGCAACTCCGGCCATGCGCATGTTGCAGGGGTCGCCCTCCTGCGCCCTGGACGCATGCAGCAGCACAGTGTTGTGTGTCTGCCGTGCGGCAGGCCAGGGACGCGCGCGGCGCAAAACGCGGCCCGGGCGCGGCGCTGCTGGCGGCCGTGTCGCGCGGCGACGGCTTGCAGGCGTAACAGAGCGTGAGGGCCCGGCATGCGCGGCAGGCGCGGGGCTGTTTGCTGCTGTGAGCTCCAGTCAACTGGACAGTCAGCATAGTGCATCTTGCAGAGGTGCTTGACCTGTTACGGCTGGCCCGTTCTCTAAGCGCCATGGTTTGTGCTTGGTTTCTGTATGTTTTTATAGCCCTGCTAACGCACTGGAAGGTGCCAGCCAAAGCATGCATGTATCGCCAAACTGGAGCAGGTTTGTGTAACTCGACAGGTGAACAAGTAGTATAACTGGCACACCCGTGAACAGTGAAGGCCAGCACGGCACACAGGTAGCTGAACATCGTTGCCAGTGGGGCAGAGACCTGACCCCATGTGTAGAATACCAGCGCTAGTTGATGTGGGCCCACATATGTTGTGACGTGTGCTTCCTGCAGAAATGCATGGAGGGTAGCAAAACCCCTTGTAGTGAGTGACCTGCATCAGCCATCAAGGCTGACCGAGCCACAAGCGGGGTGCGCGCACTCAAGCAGAGTCAGGCATTGACCGGCACTGAGGCCCCTCAACTTCGCATGCAGAAATACCCCGACCAATGAGAGCGCCCGCTGCAGGTGCTTGCTCATCAAACCCATTAACATATTTATATTGCTGTACTATCACAAGTGAATTCTAACAGGGAAGCGCTTGTTTAGTTAGACACAAAGAAATAGCAAGGATGAGTAGACACGCGTGCGTCGCAGCCTTGTGCGTCGCACTGCTGGCTGCGAGCGCGCATGCAGAGCAAGTTCTGACACTGAACGGCGAGGAGGCGTTTGACAAGGCTGTTTCAGAGAACTCATTCCTGGTTGCAGAGTTCTATGCTCCGTGGTGTGGTGCGGGCCTCCCGCCAAATCTGCACTGCGGCCGTGCGTGATTGCCCGACTTGCTCACACGTGAGCGGTGATTGGGCGGCAGGGCACTGCAAGAACCTTGCGCCAGAGTATGAGAAGGCTGCCATGGACCTGAAGGCTAGGGGCTCCGAGATTGTGCTCGCCAAGGCGATCCACCCACCCCGCCTCCCGCTTCGGCCAGTCACGACCTTCTTGTGCTAACATACTGGGCAGCTCGCTGCTGTCAGCTGAAGTGGTCCTAGGGGCATCTCCTGCCACTGAGTGCAGGCCAGGGACTGCTGAGCCTGCATGTGCACAAAGTGCAGCCAGTTCTGCATGCTTGTGTGAAGCACAGCCCCCTTGATGCGCGCGGCACTGCATGCTCTCGCGTCACCCCACACACAATGCGCGACGATCAGAGCCGATCGGCGCGGCGGCGCCGCCGCAGGTGGATGCGACCCTGGATGAGAACAAGCCCCTGGCGTCGCGGTACAGCATCGGCGGCTTCCCTACGCTGAAGGCACGCCATGCACTTTCCTCTGAGCTCTGCTGTATCCTACTTGACTAGCCATGGCTGATGTATGCCAAGCTGAAGGCACGCTGGGGGCTCAATATGCTTGCACACTGCCGCTCTCCTTGGTAGCAGGCAGGCAGCTCTGCTTTGAATTCTTTCTTACAGAGCAGGAGCTGAGGCTGAACACACTGGGGTTTTGCAGATCTTCCGGGATGGCAAGGTGGACACGCCCAGCGACTACAACGGCCCGCGCGAGCACGCGGGGATTGTGTCGTACCTGGAGAAGATCTCTGGACCCGCCAGCACCGAGCTGAAGACCGCGAGTGAGGTACGGTTTTGCAGCTGCCTATCCTGAACTTTACCTGCCTCGTGCCCCCTGTCATGCCCGCTCCCTTATGCAAGCTGCTGCAAATGCATGCCGGTCCTTGTCGCCTGGCAAAGCTGAGGGCCGAGAGTGCAAAGCACCGCACCAGCGTTATCAGAGCGTGCAGGCGAAACTCTGTCATGGCGACAGAGCATGCCACTGACTGTGCATGGGAAGCCACTTGCAACGGCCTGGTGTTCTAGGTCACTCATCGCCTTGCGCCACCCGGCTCATGCCTTGGAATGCTTTGCCCGGCCGCGTTTGCCCAGCCCCCAGGGGTCTTGGGCGCGCGCGCGCGCGCAGGTTGCAGAGTTCCGTAAGAAGGACCTGGCGCTGCTGGGCGCGTTTGACGCGGGCGCGCCCGCGCTGGCGGCCTTCCTGGCGACCGCGGAGGCGCTGCGCGAGGACTTTGACTGCGCGCACGTGCTGGACGCGGCGCTGGTGCCCGAGGCGCGCGCGGCCCCTGCCCCGCGTGCAGCGCGCCCGTGCTTCGTGGAATGTTTTGGCAGTGCAATATTTACAGCGAGGAGGCTGCTGCCCTGTGCTGCCTGGCGTTTATTAAGAAAAAGCTGTTTGTATATAGCTAGCACAAACCGCATCGACGCGCTTGCTGTGGTGCCCTGGGCGGCGGGGGCTGCGCCCCGTCGCTCAGCCCGCATGCTCGTGCTGAGGCGGTGGGATGAGGTGCTGGGCTTCATGCAGCCCATCAGTGCAATCAGCCCCTGCCCAGCAAGCGAGCAGGCCTCACGCATGGGAGCGCGGCTGGTCGACGCGCAGACTCGGTCAGCGTGGAGCATGGGCGCTGAGCCGAGCGGTGCATGTGCTCGCAGGCCAAGAGCGGTGGGGCAACTGTCCTGCTGCTCAAGTCGTACGACGAGCCGGTGACGCCGTACACCGGCGACATCACCGAGGACGCGCTCATGCAGTTTGCGCTCTCGCACGCCGAGCCCGTCCTGCCCGAGATGGACCAGTGCGCGCCCTGCCACCCGGGGTGGCTCGCCCAACTCGTGGCGGGCGCGCGCGCGTCAGGCACAGGTTCAGGGTTAGGGTAAATCTAATGCCATCACCCGCGTCGGGCGCGCGCCTGCCAGCCAGGGCCCCGCCGCATGCGCGAGCACGCGCTGCGCTTGAGCACCGCCGGCGCGCGCAGGACGGTGCGCAACAAGCGCGCGCTGCAGCGGATATTCGGCGACCAGACGCGCCCCAAGTTCCTGGCGGTCGTGCCCAAGGCGCGCGCGCGCGGCGCCCCCTGCGGCCGTGCCGCCCTCGCGGCGCCTGCCTGTGCCGGCGGTGCCAAGGAACATGCACACGTGGCGCCGGTGGCCAGAGGCGCTGGAGGCCAGACCCGCACTCCACTGCAGCCCATATACCTCAGCACGGCAGAGAGCCCGGTGCCAAGGAAACGTACGAGACGAGCAGCAGCAGCCTGGGTGTAAGTGCGCTCATCCTGCGGACGGCCAGCAAGGGGGGGTTCCGGCGCGGTGGCAGGGCCACCAGGCGGAGAGCAAGCTGAAGGACGAGATGACCGCCGCGGCGGGCGACGCGTCCAGCAAGGGCAAGCTGGGCTTCCTGTGGGTGGACCCGGCCACCGCCCCGCAGGTCAACCCCCGTGCGCCGACCCCTGACCAGGCGCCCCGCAGCGCTTGCCTGTTCCGCGCGGTTGCACTTCAATGATCTGCTCTCGGCAGTGCCCGCGAGCCTCGGTGATGGAGGTGAGGAAGGCAGGCAAGCAACGGCCGCTGAGCGCTCGGCCGGGTCGGCACAGTGCGCGGTCGGCAGCGCCCGCGCGGTGCCGGCGGCGAGGCGCGGCTGGCGGGAGCCATGGCGTTGCAGCATGGTGTGAAGCATCGTGGGTGCGTTCCCGCCTGCGCCCTGCCTGATGAGGCTCACCGTGTCCTGGTGGCCGCGCGCAGGTTGGGAAGTTCTTCGGGCTGGCGGACGGCGACCTGCCGGCGTTCGCCATCCATGACCAGGCCGGCGACGGCAAGTACCTGGCGCGCAACGTCAAGGCCGGTTCCGTCAAGAAGTACGTCAAGGACTTCCTGGTGCGCCACCTTTCCCTGCGGGGCCGCCTCCCCGTGCCCCCAGCAGCCGCCCCGCCGTGCGCGCGCCCCGGCAGGCCGGCGCGCGGCGAGGCGGGCGCCGCAGGCCATGTAGAAGTTGACAGGACGCCCGCTACCTGGGCCAAACACGCCCGTCGAGGACCGCTTGGACGGCCTGGTCGCGGCGTTGCGGACTCGGCTCTGCCCAGCGCACAGTGCCTTTGGTCGGGGTGCAGGATAGACAAGGACTTAGGGTAGGCCAGGCGTCGAGACGGCAGGCGCGCCGCGCGCAGGCCGGCAAGCTGGGAAAAACAGTGAAGAGCGGAGTGCGGTCTGGGAAAAAAAAATGCAAATATGGAAATATGCCAAAAAGTCAAGTGTCAACCGCGCCGCGCGCAGGCCGGCAAGCTGGAGAAGACGGTGAAGAGCGAGCCGGTGCCGGCCAGCAACGACGGGCCGGTCAAGGTGCTGGTCGCCGACCAGTTTGACGAGCTGGTCATCAAGAGCGGCAAGAGCGTGCTGATCGAGTTCTACGCGCCGTGGTGCGGCCACTGCCAGAGCCTGGCGCCGACGTACGAGCAGGCGCGGCCCCGGGCCCGGCGGGCCCCGGCTGCCTGCACGGCCTGGCGCCCTGCGTGCAGTCAGGGTATCGTGGTAGGTTTAGGGTGTGGTAGGGCAGCTCTGGTTCGCGCCGCGCAGCGCGGTGGGCACCACCCTGCGGGAGGCCAGGCAGCGCGGTGAGGGCGTCCGCTGCATGGCGCCTCTGTCGTCAGCGGCCGGGCTTGCTGCACCCATGACTCAGGGTTGTGGCAGCCTTTCTGCAAGCCGCGGCCTGCTGTGCTTTGCCCTTTCTCGGTGTGACAGAGGGTTGGCGGCAGAGCAGCGACGCCCGCACAGGTCAGCGCGTTTGCAAGCCGAGCTCGGCTGCGTTCTGCTGTCTGGGATGCGCACGCGACTATGCTTACATGTGAACACCGTCGCACAGCTCCATCACATAATCGTTGACAGTCAGAACTGGTGGGCTAGGGTTTGGCAAAACCCAATCTCTGTCCCCCCGTACCGACGGTTGTGCGCGCCGCGCCAGGTGGGCGAGGCCTACGCAGGCAACGACAACGTGCTCATTGCCAAGATTGACGCCACCGCCAATGACATCCCCTCTAAGCTCTTCAAGGTCCAGGTGCGCTGGCGGAGCCCTGCATATGTAGGGTTTAGGGGTTCTGCATGGGCACGCAGGCTCGCTAGCGAAGGCTGTTTTTGCGGTGCGGGCGCATTAGCGCATGTCATGCGCAGGCGCTGTGGACAGGGAGCCCTGCATGCCTGTGGTGCCCTCCCTGCATGCGCCGCACAGCACCCTGCATTCAGAACATCCTCACAACAATCAGCAGGCGGGGCCGCGGAGCTCGCTGCGCCCTGCACTTGAAAGCATGCCGGCACCCGACTGGACTGCCATCGACACCAAGCAAGCCAGCATCATGCCGCGCGTGCCGGACCCGCGAGCCAGCGCCACGACCGGCTACCCAAATATGCTGGCGTCCAGCACACATGGAGGCCTGTGCCCTCGCAGGGCTTCCCGACGCTGTACCTGTACAAGGGCAAGACGAAGGAGGTCATCGCATACGAGGGCAACCGCTCGCTGGAGGACATGGTCGAGTTTGTGGCGCTGCACAGCGGCGAGGCCGCGCCGGCGGCCGCGGCGGCGCCCGGCGCGCCCGGCATCGAGCCGGCCGGCGCGGACGGCGATGAGGAGGATGCCAAGGACGAGCTGTGAGCCCGTATCTAAACAAGTCTCAGAGAGAAATCGCCTGCCTGGCTTCGGGCGCGCGTGCGCCAAGGCTGCAACGAGGCGGCGCATACCTCCTGGCCCGTGCGCGATTCGGTCGGCGAGGCCGAGGCGCTTGGGTCGGCGGCGCCCTTCGAGCGCGCGCACGGGGCCAAGCATTTGCGCTGAGGCCCTGTGACGCGGGCCGAGGAGGGGGAGGCCGGGCTGATTGATAGGGGTGGCTGTCGCTGTGCCTGCGTTCTGGGCGCGCCGCGTCTGGGCGGTGTGTGGGCGGCGACTGGTTCTGGTATGCTTTTTGGGTAGGCCGTCAAGACTCCGGCCTCAGCTTTTCTGAACGGCACTTCTTTGCTTTGGGGCACGTTGGTGTGCGGCGCATTGAAGAGAACATGCACAGCCGCGGACGCTCTGTGTGACCGTGTAAACAGGGCTGACGTGTGGGCAGGCGACGAGCGCCGACCAGGCACTCCAGAGGTTCACATGCCTTCTGAGCGGACCAGCTCCATGCTTCCTTCCCCGCAGCCCGAACGCACTACAGGCCAAACGCCTCTGGCGGCGGCGGCAGCAGCTGGTCTCCCCGCGAGTCCATGAGCTGCACCAGCGCCAGGTACGCCACCTGCGCAAGTGCGCGAGTCCCAGGCCAGCATCAAGCTGGGAGCCTTGCGCACGAGCGTGTATAACAGAGCCTGTGCGTGGACGTTCACTGGCGGTGCTGCAAAAGCGGGCGCACCCCAAAAGCTATGGATACGATGCCTGTCACGATCGCGGTGGTTTGCCCCTTTTGCAGCCCGCCTGGAATGTCTGACCGCATGTGAAGCAGTGTAAGAGGCCAGTCAAGGACTCGCTTGCGCGGCAGGACACAGGCAGCAAGGCGCCCACCCAGCTTTGCAGGCGTCTCAGTCTCTGTTGGAGGTGTAGGCCGGCGCTCAGTGCCGGCCACCTGAGCACTCGCGACACGGCTCAGGCAGTGCATCCGTCAACAGCAACCCCTGTGCTGCAGGGCACGCTGCTTGCACACGCAGGATAGCACCACGTCGCCTGCTGTAGCGGTGTGCACCTTGTCTGCCTTCTCCTGCTCCTCCTGCGATGCGCGGCACCGCATGCAGGAGCGCGCCGGCCGCGGAGACAGGTAGACCCCGTGCGACTGGGACACACCTGTCGCTGCCAGCCTGCGGCGCTGCGCCACTGGCCGTCCAGGGCGTGCTAGCGGCGCACCGAGCGCATTCAGGCAGGCAAAGGCGTGCGCCATCCCTGCGCCTTGCTAACACACACGGGGCGCAAGTAACAGCAAGGGCCTTTAGCTGTGGACGACAGCGGGCTGAACACTTTTCCTTGGACTCTAGGGTTCATACGATGGAGCTGCAGTCTAGTGGATGTGGCGCACCTTCGACTCGTTTGAAAGAAGTGCAAGCCAGTGAGCTGAGCGTTTTCGGATTCGGGCAGGCCATACAGGGGAGACTGGTGCCTCAACCAGCACGCGGAGAGGTCATGGCGCTTGGAGCAGCCACACACTTGTTTCAGAGCGCCCCAGTGTGTCACAGCAGAGGTGTGCACGGCCCTGCTGCACCTGTCTGGCGGTGAGGAGCAAATATGTTGAGGCCCGAGCGGGTGCACTGACGCCACCTTGGGCCGCACAGCGCGGCGCAGGCTGCTGGTCTGTTCACCCGTGGCTGCAAAGGGCAATGGTGTGCAGCCGCAGCAGCAGAAGGGAGCAGAGCAGCCCTCTCGGACAGTGAAGGAGGAGCTTGGTGCGCCATCAACGCCCGCCCAAGCTTGTGACCACGTACAAGCACTAGCACGGAAACTACTTGAGAGTACAGGCGCTGGGAAACTGTGCCGAATCAGGGATGGCTATCGACTTGAGTACCTGTGCTCCACTGCAGAGTGGCGGCGCACGGCCAACCGGGAGGCCAACAAGGGCCGCGACCGCAAGGACTTGTACACTGATAATTGGTGCGCCGGGTCTGCACGGCGCCTGCAGCACAACTCGTCGTGTGTTGTGTGAGTTGACCCCCGCCAGCAGGGTTGCGCCCTGTGCAGCCGCCCAGGGAGCCAGAGACGGTGCCGCGGCGGGCTTTCCAAGTATGACTTCTTACGTCGTGTCTTTGACGAGTTGCTGGAGGGGAAGCTTGTTGAGGTGTGGTGCGCGGTCTGCTGCCTGGCGCGCCAAGGGAAGGCAACGATGTGAGAGCATGTGGGTGAGTTTGGTGCAGGCTACTTGCACGCTTTCGGATGGTTGCGGAATGACACGGGAGCGTCACTTGTGCACCCTGGGCCCCAAGTGTTCACGGCTGAGTCGGGAAGCACGTACCGTGCGTGGCTGCCACAAACATGCGTATACTGAAAAGGGGGCTGCTGAGCCTGCTGTGTGCACGGGAGCTCAGGGACGGCGACGTGTACAAAGGGAGCAGGTTCAACGTGCTCACTGTGGTTGCTGCTGTGTCCATCCTGACGCCCCTGGCCGGCCTGGTCTTTGCATGGTGGTCATATGGCAGGCTGTGGGGCTGATTGTGTATGGTTGGTCTGACAGTCCAGATGTTTTGGGTTCTAAGTTCTGGCTGGCAAGGCAAATACCAACTTTCTTACAAGCGCGCAAGGTGACCTTTGCACGCGCTGAAGATTAGCTTAAAGTTGCATGCTTCACAACATCTGTTGTGCAGCACGCGTGTGCACAAGAGAGAGTGCATACTTGTACAATACCAAAGAGTGCATGTACCATTGTGCTGGTGTATGAGCGCAGACCTGGTGATGTGCGGGTAAATGAGAGTGGCACATGCGGTAATGCGAAAGGAGGCGCAACGGCAACTGTGTTAAACGGGGAGACAGTCAGCCTCTATGCCTCCTTGCACACACCGCTCCTGACCACCCTGTGCATAACTACAGAGGCCTAGCTGGGAGCGCTGGTGACATGCGCAGCACCCTGAAGCTGCCCCTGGCCCCCTGCTGCCTTGCAACCTCACGGCACCTTGACTGTAGCAGCGCCCTGCTCCACATAATCGAGCGCACACCCGCAGCTCTGCCACTGCAGCCAGGCTTCATACTTTACACCCGTGCAAGCACGCAAGCACTCCATGAATCAAAACGTGAGGCATTCCTTAACAGGCCCCACTCTGGGCCGCGCGACCTACCGCACGCCGGTACAGCTGTCTGCGCGGCCCAAAGCTGCGACGCCAAGCTATATGCGGGGCAGGAGCCCTGCACCTGCGAGCGGCAACACAGGCCGACATCGCTAGCACCTGCGCATGCAGGTTCCCGCCAGAAAAATCCTGAAAGGGCGAGGCGACACAGCACATCCAAGAGCCTCCCTCTGGCCGCCCGGCACGCCTGACGCCCAGCTGAGCCCGAACCTAAAAAGCCTCCCCTAGGCGACCTGACACACCACACTCGCACCACAGCTTTGCGTCCCGCGCGCTCACTACCACGCGGCTTGATGCGCTGCAGGGCGGCAGCAGCGCTCGCAGCACGGCGCGTTGCGCACTGGGCGCTTATAGAGGGACACTTCGACAATGCGAGTCACTGCAACTGCTCTACTGCCACCTGCATGGCCAACCTCGGGCCCCCATTTCGCCCCAACAGGCCCGGATTTGTGCAAGGAGGCTGCCAGCCATAAGGCGGCGCTGCCCGCAACGCGTACTGCTGCCGCTCGTGCGCTCTGCCGCCCCACGCCCCACAAGCCAAAAGCCCCGGCACGCCAGCCGCCCCACCGCCACCACGAAGCTGCGGGGGTCAGGGCAAGGCGGGGTCAGCGGTAGCGGCGCCAACGAGCTCAGGCGCGAGCCAGGCCGCAAACGCGTGCGCGGCCTGCGCCTCAGCAGCCTGGCGTGCCAGGAGGTCGTCCCACGTGCTCTCCAGCAGCCGCTGGCTGCGCGCCCTGCGCGCACAGGCGGCAGGCGTGTCAGCAGTGGGGCAGGGCGCGGGCGCGGGCGCGCTGGCGCTGCCAATCAGGCTTGACACGCCGGGGACTTGCGTGCGCCGCGCCGCTTCGGCAACGCGCGCTGGCAGGGCCCTCCATGCACAAATAGGGTGAACATTTTAATTCATGTGCATTGTTAGAATTCATGGCCTTGCCCTTTGCCAGGGTCTGGCTTTGCTACGTTCCGATAAACCCTGCGCGGCATGGGCGCAGGCTTTGCTACATTCTGATGAACCCTGCGCGGCGCAGGGCTGGGCGGGCGGGCGGGCGGGCGCGCACTGCTGCAGGAGCGCCGCGCTGGGCGCAGAGCTGAGGGAGGTCGCCGAGCCGCCCGAGCGCGGCAGCTGCCTGAAGCCGCCGCTGCCCCACGCAGGCGACGCGGCGCGCTCCATTGGCGCGCGGAGCGCGCTGCACGCGCGCGCAAACGCCGACCCCGTCCCGCCCGACGACCCCGGCGACGCCGGGCCCACGCGCGCGCAGCCGGCGCTGCCGCCCAGGCTGCCCGCCGCGCTCGCCAGCGCCTTGCCGAGGCGCGAACCCGGCAGGGGCAGGGTCAGGGCCGGCCCCAGCCGCGGCGCCTCGCCCGCGCCGTCGGGCGCGCCTAGCGCCAGCGAGCGCTGCAGGCGCAGCGCCTCGGAGTCATGGCGTTCGCGCAGCGCGGCGCACGTCGCCAGCGCGGCCACGGCGACAGGGCTGGCCGGGCTGCTGGACAGGCTGGGGCTGGCGTGGAGCCCTGAGAAGACCCTGTCAGAGCCCGGCGTCGCCAGCCCGGCCGGCGCCGGGCTCCCGGCCAGCAAGCCAGGGCTGCCGCGCATCAGCCTGGCGGCTGCGGCGGCCAGGTCCGGCGGCGCGGCAGAGGCTCCCGCGTGCGGCGACCGCATGGGCGTCAGCGTCGGCGTGCGCGCCAGCGACGCCGCCGCGGGCGCGGCAAACGTCAGCGATGGCGCGCGCTCGGCGGATGCCTGTGGGCGCGGCGGCGGCGGCGGCGTCGCGGGGTGGGAGGCGGGGCAGCCTGGGCCCGCGGGCGAGCCGGGCAGCACGGCGGTGTGCGCATGCGGCGGCGGGGCCTCGGGCCCCGACGGCAGGGCGCGCGCCCCGTCCGGGCCGGCCTCGCCCGGCAGCAGCCGCGACGCCGGCAGGAATGGCGACGCGGGCACCGGCGACGCCAGGCCGCCCAGGCACGCAGCGGGCGCCGAGCGCGAGGGCGCCAGCGGCGTCGGCGGCGGCGCCGCGCCGCAGCCGCCCTCGTCGCAGCGCCGCAGCAGCTGGCAGGCGGACAGCAGCGGCGACGGGCGAGCCGCGCGCTTGGCCGGCGCCGGGCGTCAGAACACGGCAGCCTCCAGCTCCGCCGCGGCATCGTGGGGCGCCGAGGAGCGGGTGCGCCGGCCAGGCACGCCGGCCGCCGCGCCCAGCCCCAGCCCAGCGCCGCCCAGCGGCGCAGCCGCCCAGCGGCCGGACGGTCGCGGCGCGCGCGTGGCGGAGCGCGCGGCGCGCGTGGGCGGGCGCGCGCGCGCGCGCTTGGGGCTCGGCGTAGGGCTCGGGCTCACAGCGCCGCCGCGGTCCGGCCACCCGGCACCTGCCTCCGCAGCCGCCTCGAAGGGGTTGGCCCACTCCGGCTTGACCACGGGCACGCGCGGGGCCCTGGGCGCGTCCCTGGAGGCTGCGGCCGGGACCCCGCCCGCACGCAGTTCGAGCGCGCCGCCCTCCAGCCCGCCCGCCTCCGCGCAGTACAGCACATCGTCCAGGGTCTCCATACCCTCCTCGCCATCGCCCTCGTCCTCGCCCGCCGAGTCGACGATCGGCGCGCGCTCCGCGCGCGCGCTCGGCGGCGGCGGGCGCGGGGCCGGCAGCGGCCGCGGCAGCGCTGCGCTTGTGCGCCGCCTTGCGCTGCGGAGGCGCCGCCAGGGGGGAGCGCGGCGGCAGGCAGTCGTCCGATGCTGCAGCGCCGCCTGCGCGCTCCCGCGCCGGTGAACAAGCAGGGCCTGGGCACCGCCCAGCCAACGCGCCCTAGCAATGCAACAACACGCCGTGCGGGGCTGCTACGCGCGCCGCAGTGCTGACACGCGCCGCTGACAGGCACAGCAAGCGTCCAGGCCAATAGCTGACTTGTCAAACAGTAGCGATTATGCCCTGAACCTGGCGACAGGTTCAGCCTGGGTTGCGGCTGCAGAAGCGCCGCGGAGTGCGCACCCAACGGCGACAGCGGCGCGCAAACGTTCGCTGCAATGCCTGCCCCGGCGTCCACGCGGATGCGCAGCGGCGCCCCGCTCGGCTTGCCGCCCGCCTTCGCGCCGTCCGCCACGGCGCCCGCGGCTAGTGCGCCGCCCTGCGCATCCGGCGCGGCCGCGGGCCGGCCAATCGCTGCGTCGCGCGCGCGCGGCGTTGGGAACAGCTCCGCCTCTAGCAGCTGCGCGACGTAGGGCGCTGGCGCGCCGCCCGCCGCGCCCGCGCGCGCATCATCCTCCCTCGGCGCGCCGCGCCGCTCGCTCGCGCCCGCGCCCGGCCGGCCCGGCGCCCCGCCCGGCGCCGGGCAGGCGTGCGCGGCGCCGCCGCCGCCCTCGCGCTCTGCGCCGGCCGACAGCCGCCTGGCCGGCGGCGCGGGCGGGGCGGCGGGGTCGACAAGGCAGGCGCCCGGCCGGCCGCGCGGCGAGCGCGCGGCCTGGAACTGCGCCGCCTGGCGCACGGCCAGGCGCTGCGCGCGCACGCTGGTCGCGTCTGGGCCCAGGCCGTCCAGCGCGTCCTCGCCTGCGGCGGGCGTAGGGTTAGGGCGCACGCTCGCGGCTCAGGCGCGCGCATCCCGGGCGCGGTGCCGCTGACGCACAGTGCAGCAACGACGGGCACTGCGCACCAGCCCAAGGGGCACTGTTGACAGAAAGGGCTCCTACTATTTGCAACAGGCTGTGGGTGCGTACTGCCAGCTGGACCATCAACGATCACGCTCAGCACGCCAGAGAGCGCTCAACACGTCGCGGCCGCAACCGGCCGAGCAGGCGCTGTGCAGGCACGCGCACCGAGGCAATCGGCAGGCTCGCCGCCGGCGCCCGCCGCGGGCCGCGCGCCGGCAGCGCCGCCGTCGCCGCTGTCGCCCTCGCACTCGCCGGCGGCGCGGCGCGGCGCCGCGGCGCGCACCACGTCCCGCGACGACCGCGCGGAGCGGCCCTCGCCGTCAGAGTCGCCGCCCGACCCAGACGCCGGCCCCGCCTCGCGCTCCGGGCCCACAGCGCGCCGCCCGGCGTCGCCCTCGCTCGCGCTGCTGTCCGCCTTTGACGCCTCGCTGGGCGGGGCCACGCAGGGTTTGAAACCCAGCGCGGCGTTATCGGCGGCGGCGCCCGCGGCCTCGCTCGGGCGCCCGCCGCGCGCCGCCGCGCGCGCCACCGGCAGCTGCGTGGACGTCGTCCGCGAGGCCTTGGAGTTGTCGGAGGACGTGGACACCTTGCCCGTGTCGGCGGCGGACACTGACATGAGCGCGCACGGCGCCGCCCTGCCATGCTGCGCGCGCGCGTCGCCGCCCTCCGCGCCCGTCCGGCGGCGCTTCGCGGCCGCGGGCAGCGCCGCGAACTCGCCCGAGCGCCGGCGCACCTGCACCACAGCCGGGGCGCACAGTGGGTTTACCGATAAAAGAATTCCCCTGCGTACTGGCAACAGCCAGCGCTGGCAGGCAGACAAGGCAGACAACGGGTGCGACGGCAATGAGTACGAGTGTACACGCACTAAGGCTCAGACAGGTCCCCGCACAAGCAACCTGGTCGCCCAGCCCTTGCGCGGACGGCGAGGGGGCGCGGCCGGGCGCGCCGCGCGCACCTTTTCGCCAGGCCGCAGGCCTGCAGATGTCTCCCCGTCGCCGCCGCCGCTGCCGCCGCCGGCCCTGGGCTTGGGCGAGCAAGGGTGCGCTGCTGGCGGCCTGGGCGCGGCCGGCGTGCGCACAGCGCCCCCGCTCTGCTCGTCGTCGCTGTCGCTGGCCTGCGCTTGCGCACGCGGGTCTGCTCCACAAACCCTGCCCGGCCCAGCTGGACAAGAGCACCCTCTGCGCTCATGCTAGGCCTGCGGTGCGACGCAACGACTCTTCGCCACCGCGTGCAGGTCCGGGACGCACAGCAGCTCGTCCGCAGCCCACCTCCGCACGCAACCTGGACAGCTGGCAGAGCCGCCAGCACGCGCGTGCAGCCATGCTCGACATGTCTGGACCAACAAGGGCACCGCAAGACAACGACTGCGCCCGGCGCAGGGGCTGCACCTGCGGCTGCAGCCGGGGCGCCGCCGCGGCGCGCCGGCTCTCAGCCAGCGCGAGCGCCAGCGCCTGCCGCTCCGTCAGCCCCACTGCACGCGCACACGCGGCTCAGCACCAGCCACGCCAGGCCGTGCGCAGCCCGCAGCGACCCACCCGCTCGTGCACCGCACGCCAGCGGCTGCCGGGACAGCCCCACGCGCGCGCAGCTGCACAGCTGGCGCGGAAAGCTGGCACGCACGCCGGCGGCCGGCCAGAGTGTCTCCTGAGGAGGGCAGGGGGCGCACTGCTGGGCAACCCTTCACGTCAGCCGCCGCGCCCGGCTGCTCGGCGGGTCTCCCGCAGCCCCCACGCACGCCAGCCTTCTCTTCCCTGCAGGCCGCCCGGCAGGGCCTGTGTCAGCGCACAGCAGCAACGCAGCGCATCCATCCCTCATTAATGTGGCCTGCGGGAAAAGTTGGCGCTGATCTGCCAACTGTGTCCGCGCCACAGCCACCTGAAGCTGCCTATCGTACGGGATCGCCCTGGACGTGCCACACACCAAGGAGACCACAAAGACCCGGACTGAAAGCTGCCACATCAGCCGGCGCGGCAAACATCCTGTCACTTCCTGCGGTGGGCAGGCGCTGGCATGGCCGAGCCCCGCAGCGCCCCGCGCCCCAGCAGCCGCCACGCGCTCGCCGCACAGGGCCAGCGGGTGCGGCTGCGTGCGCCTGGAGGCTGCCTTCCCAGCCCAAAACGCTTGTGATCATCGCTAGGGTTGTTTGCATGCTGCCTCCCGACTTCTGAAGTACGCTCCTATGGGCCCGGGGCGAGCTCCATACGCGTCGCGCGCAGCCCGGGGTGGCACAGCAGTGCAGGCATCCAGTGAAGCTGCCAGGCCGCGACCGACTTATCCGCTAGCCCGCGGCCAGCAGGTCTCCAACAGCCCGCACGAGCCGAGGGCACGCCTGGCTGCACTATCGGTTCCAGCCTCGTGCCGCCAGCTCACGTCTCTGCAGGCGGCCCTTTCTGTGACGCGTCTCCTCACCTGTCACGCCAGCGACCGCTGCATGCTGAACCCACTCATGGCGACGCTGTGATACGCAGGCAGCGCCTGTGGCTTCTCTCCACAGGCCGCCACCGCCACCGAGTGCACAGGGGGTTCGCCAGACCTACGGGCTAGGGTCCCTCCTCGGGCCGGGGTGAGGCAGTTGAACGAGCTACACAGGTCTCAAACTTAGGCTGAAGGTACTGTTGCTATAATCCCGAGCAAGGGTAACGGTCAACACTTGAGCCTCTGTGCGGGACCCATGCGGGCTCCGCCCTGACGCGATGATGCGCTAAGTCAAGCGCGCTCAGAGCCCGCGCCCTCGCCAGGGATGGGCTGCGGATTCTCCAAGCCGGACGTCAAAGCAGGCGGTGGAAAGCCCAAGGACGATGCTGCGGTGCGCCGCGCGCATGCGCCTGCTGCTCTGCCTCACCGCTTGGCGTGCCGACCAGCCTGCCGGCAGCGCTCCGCCCTGCCCTGCAGGCAAGAGGAGAGCAGGAAAGCTTCGCACTGGTCGAGCGGGTGCCGCGCGAGCGGCAGGTGGGCGCGCCTGCCGCGGCCAAGGGGGCCGGCAAGCTGACCAACAGCGTGCTGGGGAAGCAGACAGAGGTGCCGCCCCGCTTGTGCTCGCCCAGGGCAGCCCCGACCCACCCGCCGCACGCGGCATGCACGCATCAACGCCCAGTGCCGCGCTGCTCAGTGCGCGTGGCGCGCTCTGGGGAGCTGTGTGGCAAAGGGCGGCCCTGCTGAAACTTCTGGTGAGCAGGCAGCTTGCGCAGCTGCAATCCAGTGCCGCCAGTGCCGGCACTTTGGAGCGCAGCGCTTTCGGTGCGCGAGCTGCTGCCCGCGCTGGTGGCCACCACCCTGAGCTGCACACTGCAGCCCGGCCACTGGATGTGTGGAGCGGGGAGCTGTCAAGGTGCCAGGACTCTGCCCGCAGTTGGGGCCTCGGGCAGCGCAGCGGCAGGGGCGTGAGACGGGGAACCAGGGGGAGCTGCGGCACTGCGGGAGCGGCGGCACGCACCTGGGCGCCGTCCCGGACGGCGCTGTGCACCTGCGCACCTGGGCGCATGCATTGGCTATGCAGCACCGTAGCTCTGCTGCTGAGCGGGCCTGGCGGGCGCGCAGGTCAAGCACCCGCAGCGCTTGGAAGCTGTGAGCGGCTTTGCAAGTGCGGCGGTGAGGGGCTTGGTGATCACCAGTCCAGTCCACTGCGGGGCAGTGGGCAGCGCACGCACGCCGGGCACGCCCGTTTGCCAGGGAGCGTGCCTGGCACCGATTGGGGTATAGGATAGGGTCTAGGGTATACAGGGCACCAAATTAATCGCACGCATGCGCGCAGGAGCTTGCGCGCAGGAGCTGTGCAGCGCGCGCGCGCCGGGCCGCACATAAACCTGCCAGCGCTGGCCCGCCCTGAAGGTGTCTCACACGTGGGGGGTGCAGGCGCGCAGGACACGCGCGTTGCGTGCGTGTAGGGCCGCGTGCGCGGCCGCGGGCAGTCCGGCTGGTCCACATTTGTATGCAGTTGGGGATATGTGCGCGTCGGACGCGCGCAGCGTGTATGCGCTGGCCCGCGTGCTCGGGCGCGGGCGGTGCGGCCGGTCCACAGCCCTCCCCCCACATTTGCACAATCCCACCCAGTTTTTGGATTATGCGCGCGCAGGATGTGTGCACAGTGTACACCCTGGGCCGCGTGCTCGGGCGCGGGCAGTTTGGCACCACGCGCCTTGCGGTGCACAAGGCGAGCGGCCAGGAGTACGCGTGCAAGTCCATCGGCAAGCGCAAGCTGCTGTGCGCGCCCGCCCTGCGGCGCCGCCCGCCGTGCCGGCCATGCGCAGTGCTGCCTCGCGCCGGCCTGTTGTTGGCGCCCGGTCTGGGGCAGTGCCAGCCGCTCTGCCTCGCGCGCGACTGTACTTTGAGGAGGCGTGAGTGTGTGCACCATGCGCAGCGCGGCCACTGTCAGCCGCGTTCGATAGAAGGGCTCTCAGGTGGTTGCTCGCACGGTCTGAAAGCGCATGGTAGGGCTGCAGATGGTGGGCGCAACAGTAGACGGCAGCAGCAGGAGAGGACACTTGAGCATCCCTGGGGACGTTTCGGTCTTGTGTCTGATGCCTGGCACTGCGCGCGGCGTTCATGGCACAGGGCGCATGGGGTCCGCGCCGGCCTGCGAGCCGGGCAGGATTGCAGCGGGGCAGGTGGCGAGGGTGTGGCGGGCGCCGCGCAGGACGGCGGAGGATGTGGAGGACGTGCGGCGGGAGGTGCAGATCATGCACCACCTGGAGGGGCACGCCAACATCGTGAAGATCTTCGGCGCGTACGAGGACAAGCACAGCGTTCACCTGGCGCGCGCCCCCGCTCCCCCCCTCCCCCACCCATGTGACCTCGTCGCACCCCGACATTGTGAAAGCCTTTGGCGCGTACGAGGACAAGCACAGCGTCCACCTGGCGCGCTGCGCGGCTCCCGCGCGTGTGTCATTGTTGCGGCTGCGCATGCGCTGCGGCTCCGGGCGCATTGGGCTTCGGCAAACAAAAGACCTCCATGCGGGTGCACGTGCCAGGGCGCCTAGTCGGGCGAGGAAAAATGAGACCAGGCTGCTCAGGTAGCGTGCGCGCGCGCGGGCGGCGTGGAAATCGAGTTGTTTGACTTACTGTCCCCGACCCAGCCTTACCCTAACCCTGTCCTTTTTGGCCCTGCAGGTGATGGAGCTGTGCTCGGGCGGCGAGCTGTTTGACCGCATCGTCGCACGGGGCCACTACACGTGCGCCCACCGTTGGGCGCCGGGGCATGCACCGCTCGTGAGGCCGCTGTTGTCATGCATCAGGAGTCAGGCGGGTGGGGCGACAGGCCGCCATGGGCTCGTCCGCCGAGGTTTCTGTGTCGCCCCGCGCGCTCTGTGCAGACTCTGCGAGCCGCTGCTTGCAATCTCTGCGCGGCGCACAGCGGGCTGGCGGGGCGGCTGTGGCGGCTCCAGAGCTGTGGCTCCAGAGCCGTCTCAGGCCCGGCTGCGCGGTGACTGAGTGCGCCGCGCCGCGCCCGCGCGGCAGCGAGAAGGACGCCGCGCAGCTCATCCGCACGATCGTGAGCGTCGTCGCGCACTGCCACCACCTGGGCGTCATCCACCGGTGCGCCGCCCTTGCCGTACCCTCCCATACCCTGGCGCCTGCCGCGGGAACCTGCGGCGCGCGCGCGCGCGGGAGCCCCAGCGCAGCGCCGCACCCGTCCCGCGGCACCTGTGTTTGCAGGGTCCCATGATTGCGCGGCCTGAGGGTGCAGACGCGCGCCCGCCGCGAGGCAGCCCTGCCTGCAGAGCGCGCGAGCGCGGCGGCGGGCGTGCAACCCTGACCCTGTCCTGCCGCGCGCCAGCGACCTGAAGCCCGAGAACTTCCTGCTGGCCGACCAGAGCGACCGCGCGGAGCTCAAGGCGACCGACTTTGGGCTCTCCGCCTTCTTCCGCCCGGGCCAGGTGTTCTCCGAGATCCTGGGCAGCGCGTACTACATCGCGCCCGAGGTGCGCGGCCCCTCGGTCAGAAGTGTGTGGTTAGGGTAGAATAGGGTAGGGTGGGGTTGGGTAGGTACCTTCAGGGCCACCGCCGCCTATCTGCAGGGCCGCCGCCGCGCCCGCGCGCCGCGGCGCGGCGGGCGGCTGTGCGTGCGAGCGGGCTGGGCCCGATGCGGGCCTGCGCGGCGCGCAGGTGCTGCGGCGGCACTACGGCAAGGAGGCCGACATCTGGTCGTGCGGCGTGATCCTGTACATCCTGCTGTGCGGCGTGCCGCCGTTCTGGGGCGAGACCGAGCAGCAGATCTTCGACGCCATCCTGAAGGGCCGCCTCGACTTCCAGTCGGACCCCTGGCCGGCCATCAGCGCGGAGGCCAAGGAGTGCGTGCGCGCGATGCTGCAGCCGGTGCGGCCGCCGCGCTGCTTCGGCCCCCTGCCTGCCGCGCTCGCGCGCGCGTGCCGGCAGCATGCGCTCGGCGCGGAGGGCGCGTGGTGCACATGCGCGGCTGTCCAGCGCGGATGCGGACCTGGCAGCGCCCAGCCCTGACGCACCCCCCGCTCGACGCGTGGCCGGACATGCATGCACACGCTACGCTGCTGGCTCGTATGCGCGCCGCGCTGACGGCCGCGCCGCGCGCGCGCGCGGCGCAGGACCCGAAACGGCGCGCGACGGCGGACGCGATCCTGGCGCACAGCTGGATGCGCGAGAACGGCACCGCCAGCGACCGCCCGCTGGACAACGTGATCCTGACGCGCATGCGCGGCTTCGCCGGCATGAACAAGCTGAAGAAGGAGGCGCTCAAGGTCATCGCGGCCGGCATGTCGCCGGAGGAGATCGCCGGCCTGCACGCGCTCTTCCAGGCGCGCGCGCGCGCGCCCCGCGCCCCGGCCGCCCGCCCCCCAACCGCCCGGCCCCGGCGGCGCGTCGCCCGCGCCTGCGTGCGCGCGAGGTCGCGGCCGGCCTGCGCACGCGCTGCAGGCTTTGCGTCGCGCAGGGCGTTGTCCCGGCAGTGCACGAACAATTGCGCCGGCATCGCTCCGCCCAGCCCTCATGCTTGGCGTCAGCGGGCACCGGTTTCTTTAGTCACCGGGGAAGGCAGCGTTGGCCGGGGGCGTGCCTCCCGCTTGGGCCCTGAGCGGTCGCGCAATCGCTGGGACTGGACGACACGACCCTAAACCATGCCCTAACTCTATCCTATCCATACCCCACCGCCGCGCCGCGCAGTCGCTGGACCTGGACGACACGAAGACCATCACGCTGGAGGAGCTGGCGGAGGGCCTGCGGAAGCAGGGCAGTAGCGTGGCGCAGAAGGAGCTTGAGGTGCCCTAACCCTAACCCGACCCTAGCCCGCTCACGCCCGCCTGGCTGCCGGCTGTCGCTCAGCAGGCAGGGGCCACGCGGCGCCTCGCAGGCGTTTGCCAGGTGAAAGCTCTCCAGTCTTTACAGCCTGCTGCGTCGTGCCAAGCCATCCTGCCGAGCCCGTCGGTGTCCCCATCCCGAGCCCTCGCTCCCAGGCAGGGCTGGATGCTGGTGCTGGCCTCCAGCCTCGTCAGCTGCGGTGCTCGTGCGAGCAGCTGCTGCCGTATTAGTTTCGCACAACGTCAACGCCAGGGGCGCCCTCAAGTACGAGGATGTCCTGGGGGCCATTTGGCCGGGTGGGCGTCAGGGCGGGGCGGCCGCGCTGACGGGCGCGCGCGCGGCGCGGCCAGCTGCTGCTGGGCTCCATCGACATCGACGCCAGCGGCACGATCGACTACGAGGAGTTCCTGGCGGCCACCGTCAACCTGAGCCAGCTGGAGAAGGAGGACAATATGTACCGCGCGTTTGCGCACTTCGACACCGATAACTCCGGCTACATCACCGTGGACGAGCTGGAGGCCGCGCTGAATGTGCGCGGGAGGAACACGTACTTTAGGGTACATGTGCATCCTTAGGGTGTGAGAACCAAGCGCTTGCCCAAAGCGGGGTAGTGCACTCTGTTGCGACTGCGCAGGGGGGTGGAGGCCAAAGGAAGAGATGGATGAGAAAAGGTGCGCTGTGGTCACAGAAAGGGCCTGGGAGCAAAGGCGCGCGTGAGCTGCTGGCTGGTCAGGAGCCAGGGTCGAACACAGCAAGCATTTTGGTGGCGGGGAGTGAGCGGGGAGACCACAGGCGCCTGCCGTGCATGCCGCCAAAGCCGCCAAAGCCGCAGGCCGTTGCCGGGCACTGGATGGCCTAGTGACTGCTTGTGTACGGACAGCAGAGGCGGAGCAAAACGCATGCAGGGCGATGCATACCTATCACGCTGTGCACTGACTGACCACCGGCCGCGCGCGCGCAGAAGTCGGGCGGCGGCGCGAACGTGCAGACCAGCGTGCGGGAGATCCTGGCGGAGGTCGACAAGGACAACGACGGCCGCATCGACTACCAGGAGTTCTGCGACATGATGCGCGGCCAGGTGCGCGTCCGCGCCAGTGAAGCACTCGTCTGTGCCAAAGTCGTTCACATCTGTGCTGGTGTCACATGTAGCGCCAACAACCATTCGGATGAACAGATCTGTCACATCTGTCCGGCTGACATTCTGATGCTGACCTTTTCCTCCCCAGCACCTGTTCCAGACAGCTCCTTAGACATGTGTGGTGCCGCGCCAGACCCAGCACGCGATTGAAGTAGCCACGAGGAACAGCACCGAGCTGCAGAGCCGCGCGTCCAACTTCCGCAAGGGCGCTATGTGAGCCACGCCAGCCACGTCCAGCCTGCCGAGCACGTTCAGGGCTTGTGCGCGTTTTTGTGGCTCCCCCCGTGCGCAAATGTAGCTGGCCGTGTAAAGTGCTGTCGGCTGGTCTAGGGTGCTGCGGCTGGTCTGGGAGTTGAGCGGCAGCCGTGCTGAGCAGCGCATAGGCCTGCTAGCCCCTGTCGGGTACCTAGGTGTGGCATCGTGGGGGCATGGCGTGGCACATGCTGCTATGTCTTGCAGCAGTGAAGGCATGGGAGTGGGAGCCTTGCGGCAACCGCATGTATGTGGCCCGGAGATTTCTGAAACGGTAGGGTTCAGGCGGGCTGTCAAAGGGGCCCTGGGGTGTGCATGAACGCGCCTGAAGTAGCTTGCTCCAACGAGATGTGACACCATCAGAGACTAGAGCAGCCTCAAGGGGCGCGCATGGAGTCTACCGGCAGTGTATAGATCAGTGCCCTGCAGACTTGCGGGACCGCGTAAGAATGAATGTCGCAAGCCTGCACCCGCTTGCCAGGGCTGCTTAGCCGGATGACAGTGCTGTCTGCGCTGTGGTGAGCGTAGGTCAGCGCACGAGTGTGCAGTCCTCGTGCTGTGATTGGGGGCATCGTCATTTCTAGCAGATTAGCTATTGTTACTACATCCTGCGGGGAAGCATAGCCTGCCTACAGCCGGTCCGCTGTAGCGAGACGGGAGGCCGTAGCTGGTCAGCAATGGCTTGCTCGTGCTCTGGGGACGCTGCATGTGTTGCTGGGAGCCTGCCTGCGATGGTCGCATGCAGCATTGTAAGGAAAAGTAGCCAAGACAAAATCATCGATCCAAAATGCAAGGCCTTCTACATATAGGAGTGTTCACAGACGCCGCTATCAGGCACCCCATGTAGGGTCCTGTTGTCCATGCCGTGCCAACGGCCCTTGCTGAGCCTACGGGGTATGCACAGCAGCAGCACTTCATGTGCCAGCGGCCTTGGGCGGAGGGCCAGTCCCGCGCGCCGGCCGCGGTTGCATCGGCCAAGCCAACGAAGCGCAGCGCGCACAGCTCAAGCGTGTGGCCCAGGCATGCTGGCATTATGGCATTAATGCTGCGATGTGGAGTACCAGTCCCGTGCGCCGGCCGCAGCAAAGTCCGCAAAGCTGGCGTAGCGCGGCGCCCAGCCAAGCGCGGCGCGCGTGGCGGCGTTGTCGAGGCGCTTGCCGCGGCTGCGCCCCGGCGCGCCTGTGAATTCTGCGGCGCCCTCGAACGCGCCGCAGGCCTCCGCCGCGTCCATCATCGCCTGCTCAGCCCCGGCCCGGGTTGGCGAGAGGCTGCACTGGGTCGAGCCGGCACAGCACAGGCACTGCAGGCCCCCGCCCCGCCGATCGCTCTCAAGCCTGGCACAGCGCGTCCCTTTCGTCCTTGCCGCGCAGGGGGGTGCCTCTGCAGGCGCACTTGGCCCCAGCTGCCCCCACCCCCGAGCCCGCCGCTCAATAATCAGTAGCCCAGCATCTACGTGCTGCTGTGTCCAGACCGTTTGACCTTAGGCCAACCTGGAAGTGCATCTGTGGCCAACCCAGTGACGAGCAGGGTCCCATGGCGTCACTCAGCGTGTCCTTTGTGCTGGCTGCCTGGCAAGTACACCAGTCGCCAGCCATGTGCAGGCTGCAGCCATCGTGCTGTGCTCCCTCGGGCATCACTGCTTCACGTCTGCATGACGTCGCCCTCCCCCCAGTAGAGTCCAGCGTGCATGCCATGCTCCACCGCAGCAAGCTCAGGGCAGCCGTCGCAGCGCCGCAAACACAAACGGAGGTGGTTCTGGCCCGCGTCGTCGACCCGAGCCCTGCTGGCCGCACTGCAGGCAGGGCAGGGCGCGGCGCGCGCGCACCCGGAAGGTGACCGGGGCGCCGTCGCAGCCCAGGAACACGCGGCCGCGGAACGGCCGCCCCTCTGGGTCGCTGCCGCTCAGCACCTGCCGCACCCGGCCGCACCCAGGCTGCTTTGTTTGTGGTTGCTGGCCCCAGGCGCGCTGTCCTGACGTGTCTGCACGGTGTTTCAAGTGCTGGGGTCTGGTCATGTAGAGCATGGTGTTAGGTCATACGCTAGACGGCTGCATGGCCAGCGCCCGACAACATGGAGGGGCAAGCTGCCTCAGGCTCTTGCTATAACGATTTGAGCCAGGCAATGCGGAGGTCGTACAGCATGCTGTGCTCCAGCCCGCTTGGGCGCGCTGCTGGCCTGTGCAGCCTCAGCAGGACAGCAAGATTATGGTCAGGACTTGCGGGCACTTACATTGGAGCAACCACCCTCCGCGTTCACTCCCGTCGGGGCGACTGGCCTCCGTGCGGCGCGCACCGCGGCGGTCAGCAGCGCGGCGTCCTCGTAGTGGAGCAGGTTGACCGTGTAGCCGCCCCAGCGCTCCACCCGGCCGGCCTTGAGGAAGAAGGTGTGCGCGCCGCGCCGCGCGTGGTACAGCCCGGCCAGCCGCGCCACGCACCCGCCCGCGCCCAGCACCGCGCGCTCCGCCGCCAGCAGCCTGCGCGCCGCGGGACCCTTCCCATCAGTCCGGCAGGAAGAGTGCTGCGCATGCCAGCAGCGCACGGCCGCCGGCGGCAAGGAGTGTATGCTCCACGGGAGCCGCTGGCGCCGAGCATGTGACGGAGCATGTGCCTCCGATCCCGTTTGTCGACAGGAGGGGCGCAGCCGCTGGCCGCTTCATAATCAAGCTGCTAGCTTGCAGACACGGCTGAAGCCTACTTGGTGCCCCAGAACGATGCTTTTGCACTAGGCTGGGTAGCATGGAATGCTGGGCGTGTGCCGAGCACCACGCGAGCGCGCGCCTGTCAGTGCGCTCGCTGTGGCCCTCCGCGACGACGGGCCCCTCCTCCGGGCAGGGCCCCCCGCCGTCCTCCGCATACACGCCCGCGCTCCCCGTGAACACAAACGCGCCCGATCCGTCCCAGCGGCCCAGCGCCGCACGGATCTGGCGCGCGTGCGTGTGCCAGTTCAGGCAAAGCCGGCAAAGTGCCCAAGCTGGCATTGCTGGCTGCAACTTGCCGCTTCACTAGTGCTGCCCCACATCTGGCAGCTGTCATAAGCAGTGCAAGAGGCTTTGTTACATGGGTGCCCTAGTCTGCGCTTGTTCTTCATTGTATAATAATGTGATGAGAGACAGGTCGATGCGCATGCACCCCATGTGTCAATGGCTGGGACATGCAGTCGTCACATGCGAGCTGTTCATGATGGCGGCTTGCCTGCGCTGCGCCCCGGACACACCTCTGCGACATAATCGTCGCTGCCGGACGGCGGCGCTGAGAATGCCACATACGGAAAGCGCCGCTCTTCCACCTCTGCTTTTACGCACGGCGATATTCCCAGTGCCCGAAGCCTGTGCAGCAAAAGTGTCTGTGCTCAGGCCTGCCCGCACCAGCGGCTATATGTGCCTCGAGCCGGCGCAGATACGGGCTAGCTACGCTTCTCTTGTCTCGCACAGGCGAATTGACTTGGTTGGAGGCAGAGGTCAGGTGGTGCATTGGTGCGCTGGGCAGGACCATGTCGGTGTGCCCAGATACACCGCAGTGAGCAACAAAGCAGTGTGCTTCCTTGTCAGAGCGCAGGTGGAGAAGCAGCTTGCAAGTAGGGGCTTGCAAGCAAGGAGCCAATGCCGCACCGCTCATGGTTGGTCGTGCTGTTGGTCAGGCCCACGACAGTCGCGCTGGGGTGCTGCTCCCGCCACACAGTACCCAGGTAGCTCCCAAGCACGCCCGGGCCTGTTGCAGTCCTTCCCCATGAGAGCTCCGCATCGCCGGCTTGTGAGCAGGCAAGCGCTGGAGCGGCTTGGCGCACCCACAATCAACAAGTCCTGCGCGGTGCCGTCTGCGGGCTCTGTCTGCTGGGCCGCCGCCCGTGCATGCATCCTTTGCAGGTGTGTACGCTGTGCTCCAGCCTGCTGCCTCCTTTGGGCAGGAGGCAGCTCTTGCAACAACAGCAGCCGCTGGCACGAGCGTGCACTCTGCGACCTATGTCGAGCGGTAAGCGCAGTGTGGCAGCAGGCAGGCGGCGCTGCGTGTTGGTGCGTGTTCACCAGCGGCAGCTGTAGCATGGCTTTTGGCAGAGCTAGGCTTCTGGCACCTAAACAAGTGCCACACACGCCAACCGGACTGCGCCCACACTGGCTCTCTGCTCTCTGCTATCTTGCCATCCACAGTTGTCGCGACCACATCAGCATTTGTCTCTCAAATCCTGCAAAATCTGTAAAAGCAGATACACATGCACACATACGACAACCCCTACAGCCGTGCCCGCTGCGGCCGGTAGTCCTTGAACTGCTTGCGCAGCTCCAGCTTGGAGATCTTGCCGGTCGCCGTGTGCGGGATCTCCTTCACCAGCACGCAGTCGTCGGGCACCCACCACTTGGCCACCTTGCCCTGCGCGAGCGCCAGAGCGTCCTCATGCAGGGCAAAGCACAGATCAACGATGGCATGCAGAGAGCATGCGAGCATCATTTTTGAGACAGTGGCTTCTTGTGCATGCCAGATAACCTCAACGCCAACACGTCCTAAGCTGAGCTCCACATATTTAGCCAAAAACGCATTTCTGGGAATGACTTTGGCGAAGTAATCCGCTGCATAGCTCAAGCAACAGCGCACATATGTGTGTGTCATGAGAGAGGCTAAGCAACTCAGCACTCAGATTGGACACAGTCCCCTCATAAACGAGCTTGAGTAAGCGCGGGCGCAGACTCAGCAGGGCTGCCTGCCTGCATGAAGGCCAGCACGTCCTCGGGCGACGGCGGCGGCCCGGACGGGTGCGGCACCACGATCAGCAGCGGCCGCTCGTCCCACTTGGCGTCTGGCACCGCGATCACAGCCGCCTCCTGCACCTGTCGCCCGCACGCGCGCACGCGTGAGGCTGTGCACGACATGCTCGTGCCCTGCCAGCAGCTGCCGCCGCACCCGCTCTCCTCATACAGTCAACTCACACCAGCCCCGTCGCAGCATCGCACGCGCATGCCACGCGCTGCAGGCCAGGGCGCCGAGGAGGCGCGTCACCCGCCGGGGCGCGACGGCTTCTGCCTCCCACAGGCCACGCCCATGGGAGACACGCAGCAGGCCATGAACCTAGCACAACCCTACCATAACCATAACCTACCCTACAGCCATGCGAGCGCCCTGGGGGCGCCCGCGCTTGCGGGTGACCGGCGGCACGTTCCCCAGGTCGATGCTGGAGATCCACTTGCCGCCAAAATAAGGTTAGGGTACACGCGCCAAGCCAGGCGGGCGTCCTGGGTGCGCTCGCGCCTGCGGGTGGCCGACGGCCACATTCTCCAGGTCGATGCTGGAGATCCACTCGCCGCCGCTCTTGATGACGTCCTTGGCGCGGTCGGTCAGCTGCACGTGACCGAAGCGGTCGATGTTGGCCACATCGCCCGTGCCGAACCAGCCGTCCGCGCTCACATTGTGGCTGCCCTCATGCTGCGCGCGGCGGTTGGGGCCATTGCGTTGCTGTTCCCGTGAAAACCCGCTGGCCCCACACGAGCAGACCTCAGGCCAGGCCAGCGTGCCAGGCTCTGCAGCGCAGGCGACGTCGGCGCTCCTTGTCAGTGGCCATGCCTAAGTGCTTGCAACCATACTGCCAGTGGCAGCAGCAGCGCCTACTGCCAGGCAAGCAGGCAATTGCTTGACACACTTCCCAGCCACGCCGTGCTCAGCTCGATAGCATGCCACCAGCCGGCAGCGGCAGTGGCCGGCATAAAGTGCAACACACAGAGCTTGAGCACCTTGTGTCTCAGGCATATGACAGCAAGAGTTGCTTCATATAATGGTAATTCACCAAGTGCAAAACGACAGTGGACGCCCTGAAGTGTGCAGGTGCGCGCGGGAGTGCAGAATCGACATCATGACAGCAGTGCATGGCATGGGCGCAGGCGCGCACCCGGAAGTACTCGCGCATGACGTGCAGGCCGCGGCACTGCAGCTCGCCCTGCGCGCGCCCGTCGTGCGGCAGCGCGCGGCCCGCGTCGTCCACGATGCGGACGTCCACAAACATGCTCGGCCGCCCCTGCGCGCCGGGTGCGCCAGGGCCTTCTGGCGAGCTGCCGATTTGGCGGTCTGCGCGGGACCTGCAAAAGCCGCGCAACACATTGCCAAGAGGCCGTCCCCTACGTCTGTGGGGCTGAGCTGCTGGGCGCTACAGGCGCCTTGCCCGCCATGCTCCCTGTGTTCATTTGTTTGATACACAATTGCTTTCCATGCCTAGTGCAAGCAGTCTGCTCACACCGTGCCTTGCTCACATGACAGATGTGGCAAGGGACGTCCTCGTCCTGCAGTGGGGGCTTGCTGGCGCAGCAGAACTGACACTGTATGGCTCATGTGTGCAGGCGCGGAGCATTGCATGGCAGTGTTTGATAAGTACACCAGTGCGGCACACCACAGCAGGAATGCTCACTACAAGAGAAGTGGGTGCACCTGTTTGCTCTTCACTGCCAGCCGCTGCTCCCTGGTCAGGGGCCCGAGCGTGCCCTTGATCGCGCCGACGGTGCCAATGGGGCACAGCTCGGTCATTCCTGCGCGCAGCACCCGAACATGGGTCAGCAGCCTGCACGCTGAATGTAAATGATCTTGGCACCGCTAGGCCTGCATGTTGCTAGCTGTCTGTTGTTCTGCTGTGGATAGCGGAGGATAGCGGCGCGCATGTGCGGTGTTCCTGCTGCGGCATGGTCGCCATGCAGCAGCAGCGCGGGTGTACCTCAAGAGTCACATGTAAGCATGAAAAGCCTGGCAGGGCGCTGCCAGCATGCCCTGCACCGCCCAGGCAGGCGAGCGGGCCGGGCGGCACCCCACTGGTGGCGGACTTCCACGCCGTACTCGTCCTCGAGGCGCTGCGCGGCGCACAGCGCGCTCAGCTGCAGCGCGCCGCGCACGCGTGCATTGGTGCGCGCAGGCAGCGGGGCAGCGCTCTGTGCGCTGCACCGCCGAGCACCAGTGCATGGGCAGAGCTGGCAGCACAGGCGGGACAGGGCAGCACCTGCATGAGGGACGGCGGGCAGGCGGCGCCGCCGATGCAGACCATGCGCAGGTACGTGAGGCGCTGCCGCGTCGCCTCCAGGTGCTGCAGCAGGCCCAGGCAGACGGTGGGGACGGCCTGCGCGCGCGTCCTCTGTCCTTGCATCCCACTGATTTGCATTGTGTCACGACAGAGCTGCAAGTTGTACAACTCAAAGGCTTTTGGTGCGTAAAGCGCCCTTCTCGTGGCGTGTCAGCCTCTGACACCGTCCACAAGAGACAGACCACACACAGCATGTGGTTTCCTGGCGCACCGCGCTGAAGGTGCACTTGTGGCGCTCCAGCAAGTCGTACACGGACGGCCCATCCAGGTGCGGCCCTGCGAAGGGAGCCTCCCACTCACATGTGGTGCGACTTCAATGCATCAATGCGTATTAGCAAGATCCACGGCTGCAAAGAACACGCCATCAGTGCAGGCCGCTTCCGCGTGGGAGTCCCGAGCGGGGCCCTGAGGGCAAGCGCCACATAGCTCACGAATGGCGCAAAGCAGCACAGCCGTCACACTCGTGCAGCACTGGCGGCCCGTGCGCATGCGGCAGCATGAGGCACGCGCCGATCGCCCGCGCGGCAAAGGCACGTGCGGCACCCTACCCTTGTGCGGCGACCCGCCCTAAGCGAAGCGCACCCGGCAGCACGAGGCATGCGCCGACCAGCGGCGCGGCAAACACCAGGCCCCAGCTGTTGGCGTGGAACATCGGCACGACGGCCAGGACGCGGCTGGCGCTGCCGAGCGCCGCGCCGTCCACGCCCGTCATCATGAATGCTGTTCCCCGCATACCCAGGTGTCAGCAGGCCAACAGCATGTTTGTGCACAGTCACTGCTCAGCAGCATATATGTGCACAGTCACGCTGCTCACACCCCTGGTCTTGCGCGCTGGCCATGCGCGCCCTGACATCAGCACAGCTACAGTATACGCTGAGTGCAGCCATGCCGCCCACACCTGGCATCACGGGCGCAGGCCATGCACGCCATGGCGTCAGCGCACCCACATCCATTTGGGGCCATTGCATTGACAGTGCATGTGGTTCCGGCGCTGTGCACGGGCCAAGCGCAGTGCACCAGACGCAGCGCGCTCCACACCGGCACCTCTCTATCTCGGGCGGGGCGCAAGTGGGCCCGCACCGTGGAGGTAGTTGGCCCTGTGGGAGTAGAGCACGCCCTGTGCCGGAAACGCATCATACTGACTCAGCGCGCACGCCAGAAACAGATCTGTCTGCGGGTGGATAGAGTAGGCAAACCCATCACGGTTCAGCAACAAGCTCTGCCACTGCCAACACACCTGGCGCCCCGGCTGATTAGCCCGGGAGGCGCGGAGACCGCGCCTTTGGCCGCCCTGTGGTGCCGGACGTGTAGCACAGGCCGCAGGCGTCGTCCTCGTCCACCTCCACCCAGCGGAAGCGGGCCTCCCCGCCCGCCTCCGCCGCCAGCAGCTCCTCGTAGCAGCACGGCGCTGCCGGCAGCCCGCTCAGACCGCCCTGCATTCGCACACGCCCTCCCACGCCGGAACATTGCGCTAAATGCGTGCTGGCAAGCTCGTGCTCGTGCTCGCGGAGCAGCAGCACACGCGTGCACCTTTGGAGCACCACTGGAGCTGAAGCAGTGCGCCACACGATGTGCGAGCACCCGAGCACTTGTGGAAAAAATATGATGGGAGCCATGCGCAGCCCGGGTGCCTACCTGCGGCATGTGCCCCCGGTCGGTGAGCACGACGAACGCGCGCACGCTGCGCAGCCGCGGCGCCAGCTGCGCCACTAGCGGCGCGAGCGGCGCGTCGAACATGAGCACGGCGTCCTCGGCTGCGGCGGCGCAGCGCAGCCCGTCAGCCCGCTAGCGCCGCCATCACTCGCCGCCGCTGCTGGCGTCCCTGCCGCTGTGCTGCAAATGCGGGTTGCCCACAGCGGCGCACACGGCTCGCCCGAATGCAAGCACAGCACTCTCCGCTGCCGCAGCGACTCTGCGCGATTGTGCGGCGCTCAGGCGGCCTGTTCGGCGGCTGCAGCCATGCTGCTGTAAGCAGCGCGATCAGCTTGCGATGCGTGCTGGCACCGTCTGCTGAATCTGTCTGCTGTAGCTGAGAAGCTTGGTCTGTGTGGCTAGTCTGTGCATGCTCTGCTGTGGCACAGGAGCTGCAGGCTCCCACCCGACTCTGCTCCCAGCAATCTCAAAGCCGCAAAACCAACGGTCATATCTCGACCATCGCTGGTCCCCTTCAAGGCAAGCATCAGCATCCGCTACATGCTACTGGTTCTCCTCCGCCACCACTGGCGGTGCCGGCCGGGTCTTGCACACACAAGACGTGCTGTGGCAGGCCAGCGCTGCACCCCGCACCATGGTTTATGATGTACTCCAGGTCTGCGGCAAACAGCCGCGGGTTGAGCGTGTGGCACACCGCGCCCAGGCCCATGATGCCGTACCTGCCGCGCCGCGCGCCTCTGCTGCCTTCACACGCGCACACGGCACCAGGCGGGCACCTGTCTATGACATGGTCGATGAGCAGTCAACCGGTGGTGCAAAGCGCGGCGGGGGCTGCGGTACAAGGCCAGGCGTTCCACCAGGAGCGGGGCGCACCAGGCCTCCAGGTGGCGTGTTGTGTTCCACGCCAGGGTGCCCACGCGGTCGCCCTCCCTGCTGGGGCACACGCTGTCAGCCAACATGCTGCGCGGGGGGCGCTGGCTGCGAGCTGTGCGCCGCGTTCGGCGCGCGCGCCCCACAGCATTGGCAACACCCATGCGGAGCCATCTCCGCGTGACTCACGCCCCGTGACCTTGTCGTTTTCATCTCATGTCCCAAAGTCAGCGGCTGCGTTTCAGCCCTCACGCGCTGTATGCAATCAATGTGCCAGCCTACCTACGCACGTGATGGACATCACAAGCAAAACAAGTGTGTAGCTGCGGTACCGAGCGCTGGGCCTGCGCACGATGTAGAGCAACCCCACGCAGCTGCCTTCCACGCTGCTCGGCAGTTGTGAGCAAGAAGCAGAGAACAGGACCCAATCTTGAGCTCTCTGTGGCACAACAGCGTAAGTTCCGCACCGTACGCCCAGCCTCCTCAGGGCCAGCGAGCACAGCCGTGCCCGCCGGCGCACATCGCCCCAAGTGCACACCTCGGTTGGGCCCTCAGGCGTGCGGCAGATTATCTCCTGCACAACTCGCTACTCAGACTGGGCCAGAGCCATCTATACCAGCTACCAGCTAATAATCGCAGCTCTGGAGAGCATACAGGAGTGCTGCTGGAGACGGGCAGTGTGCACCTGCTCGGTGTGCCAGCGTGCCGCATAATCAATAATCCGTGTCACGACCAGCGAGTCTGACATCATGAGGCCCTTCATGGTGGCAAGCGACCAGCTACTGTTATACAACGAGCCTCCTTGCCTGCTAGTTCTATGAAAAAATTTCACACAAGTAAAGTCGAGACCGAGATGGTGGGCTGACTCGACGAAGGCAGCGCAGGGCAACTAAAGACCTGCAGGTGGCAAGACTGCCAAAAGAGATGGTGGAGCATAGCTGTCCTCACTCACTAGGTGTGCCCAACACCGCTGTCATTTCACACTGGTGTTGCAACACTTCCAGCTGCCCAGAGGAACTGCAGCCGCTCATCACATGGGGTGCACTCTCAAATTTGCAGCCCTTCCTATTGTTAGTAATAATGCAAGTTGACAATGGAGCCTGAACATAGTGACATGTTGCATGGCACCTTGACAGACTTACACCAGCCAGCACGGATTACAATATGTGCTGCACCTGAGACCCTTGGACACGGAGGGAGCAGCACTTGTATTTACAGCTGAAGCAGCTGTACATACTTTCACCGCAAACACCAATGAGGAATTGCCTGCATGAATCAGACAGGTGTCAGAAATGCCAGACCATGTGGTCCCTGCACAAGACAACATGGCGCATGCAGCGCGCAGAGGCACCAGGTGTCCAGCACGCTCCAGGTCGACTGGCTGCACCTGTCATGACTGCATGCATGCACATTGTTCTCTTTCGCAAAGTTCAGCCTAGGGTTACCATGCAGCACTGCTGTAGTACCCTCAAATACAGCCACGCATGCCCACCTGAAGTCCCTTACAAGCGCGTCACGCAGGACTCGTTGCTAGTCCTAACACCCCTAGGCATGTGCCCGCAATTGTAAGCCTACGAACTGGGTACGAGTGTCCTGCATGGCAGGGCCCTCATTACCCTACCACAGTTCCACCTGCGCGCAAGGCTTTCACACAGCGCACTCTGGTGAACAATCTTGAAGCCACACACCAACCACTTCAGCGCCTAAAGACAAAGAGCGTCATCGAGGCGCGCCCCAAAACCACTGGGAACCTGAGTTGGCCATCAGCGCGGCTTACCAGCCCAGCACCTGCCCGTCAGCGCGAGGGTCGGACCCGCCCCACAGCACGCCGGAGTGCGGGTCGCGCCGGATGATCTGCCCGCGGCCGAACACGGCGCGATCGTGCCCGCCCACGCCCGCCACCACCGTGTGCCCGCGCTGCTTCAGGCCGGCCGTGGTGGCCTCCGGGAAGCCCTCCTCCAGCAGCAGCCTGCGCAAAACGCAAGCATCCGTGGTCAGCCGCTGCTCGACGCCCGCGTCACCATGGTGTGCGGGCCTGCGCAGAGTCGCCATGCCTGCAGCAGTCAAGCCGCATACTTCTGGGTGCAGCCCTTGACCGCTAGCACATGCGGGGACCCACTCAGCTTGGCGCACGCCTGTCCAGACCCTCCGCACCGCCCTGCCCCCAACCAGCCACCCAGGGCGTCGCCCCTGCACATGCGGCTGCCACCTCCCACATGGCCTGACGCAGCGAGCAGGGCCCGCCAGCAGATGCCAATGCGCTGCGCACAGGAACGTTCAAGCGCATAAGCCCTGCGTTCTGCAATGCGTATGAGCCCTGCGCCCTACTTTGCCAGATGTACCCGACGTCACCTGCCTACCTGTATGTCTGGGACGAGTACTCGCTTGCCTGACAATCCTGGTGCTTGAGCAGGCCTAGCTAATCTGAAACAGGCTTTCACAGTAACCTAACAAGCCTGGGTGCGCCGAACGGTGCGCGCACTCAGAGCCCTTCCATGAGAGGGGGCGCACTCGGAGTGGCGGACGCAGGCGGGCCCCGCCGCGGCGTTCACGCCCGCGATGGAGAAGCGCGGCGCGTCCAGCGCGGCCTGCGGCTCCATGCCGTAGTCCAGCATGTTGCTGAGCACCTGCTCGGCCCAGCGCCCAGTCAAGCCCCACGCTAAGCCAAGTGCATAACTTCCCGCGTGGCCCCGCGCTATACTGCTGAGCACCTGTTTGGCCCAACGCCCAGTCGCGCCCTGTGCAGCACCCAGTAGGGTAGGGTAGGTTAGAGCAGCCTCCCTCATTGCCTTGCGCCATAGTCCTGCATGATGCCACGAACCCGCTGGCACGGGCGCGGCTGTCGCGCCCCGCTTCAGTTGTGCACCCCCAACAACGGCATCCAAATTCCCAGCAGCGCCACGCGCGCTCGCGCTGCGGAGGCGCGCGCTGCCTCCTCTGGGCGTCGTTGGAACACGACAGGTGCCAACAGGGCGCAGGCCCTCGATGATGGAGCCATCACGGAGCCAAACCCTCGCGCGCGCCTGCAGCTGCCCCTGCGGCTGCTGGTACGCGCCCATGACGCCGAACGTGCAGAAGAGGTGGCCGTCGGGGTCGGTCGCGAGCGCGGGCATGATGGTGTGGTAGGGCCGCTTGTGCGGCGCCAGGCAGTTGGGGTGTCGCGCGTCCAGGATGAAGCCGTAGCCGCGGTTGTGCAGCGTGAAGCCGCAGCCGTCCGGTACGATGCCTGCGCGCGCCGCGGCGCAGCATAGAGCATTTGCGGGACGCGTCGCAGGCACGGCAGGGCTCTGGCTCGTTTTCACACGCAAACTCGCTGCTGCGCATGCACAGGGCGCGCGTGCCGGCTGAGGGCTGCTACCCCGTCCTGCACAGGTGCTCGGCCAGGCAACAAGACGTCGCTGCATTGCGCCCAAACACGGACATGAGCTGAAACACTATGTTACCGAATAAAGTATGTAAATACATTCTTTCTTTCTTTTTTCAGACGCGCACCGGAGCCAAAGCCCATGTAGTTGGAGTTGATGAAGGAGCAGCCGTTGCCCTCGCCATCTACGGCGCACAGGTACACCGTGTCGCCGCCCGGGCGCGGCGGCGCTATGACCACGTCCGGCGACAGCTCGCCCGGCACCATTTCGGCCGCCTGCGCGCCGCCGGGCAGACCTGTAATACTCTCGCGCGGCAGATCAGACACCGATGCAATGCCCCAAGCGAAGCACACTGGCATGCACAGCACGCGCTGCAACGCGCCTGGTCCGGGCGGAACAGCTGCGCGCGGCGGCGCTTGGCGTACTCCTTGCTGAGCAGGTCGGCGGTCGGCACGCCGGTGGCCTCGGGGTCCGCGTTGTACGCGAGCGCGTCTACAAAGCCCAGGCGCATGCTCTCCACCAGCGCGTGCACGTGCTCCGGGCCGCCCCAGGCCGCGCCCGGGACTGTGCTGTCCTGCTCCAGGCTGTTGAGCGCCATGAGCGCCGCCACGCCCTGCCCGCGCGCGCGCGGTCCCGTCGGCGCGCGCCGCGCGCGTGCAGTGCCGGCGCGCATGCTCGCCAATTTATTTGGCCATGAGCGGCCCCGCGCGCCCGCTGGTGGCTGGTTTCCTGACTGTTCTGGGCCGCGACATGTGACCTAGCCGCCGGGAGGTTAGATTTCAGCAGAGCACAACTGCAAGTGGGCTTCATGGACACGGCGCTGTCCGAGCGGGGCGGGCGGGGGACGGCGCGCACGGCGACGGGCGGCGGGATCTCGTAGACGGTGTGGCCGCGGAAGGTGGAGTGGATGGGGCGCGTGGGGTGCGAGCGGTGCGCGGCCAGGTCCTCCGGCGCCATCACGCCGCCGCGCTGCGCCAGCGCGGCCACGATGGCCTCCGCGATGCGGCCCTTGTAGAAGCCTGCCGCATTTAGTGGAGAGGCGTTTTATAGAGCTGCCGCCCTAAGCCCCGACACAGCACAACGGGAGGTCCGCGGGCGTGCGTCACACGGATCAACGAGGCAAGAGAAAGAAAGGTGCCATGCCCTGGCCTCAGGATTGGGTGATTTTCAATTCAGGAGGGCGTCAGCGGAGGCGTGGCCATGCAAAGCTTCACCACTTTGCTTGAGTGAGGGCCTGGCAGCAGCACTGCCGCCGGGCTGGAAGCCTGCCCGCGAGCCCAACATGGCGCATGCGGCAACAATGCTGCTCCTCACCTTTGAGACCATAGCGCTCCCACTTTTATAACAGCGAATCCGCCCTCATGTGGCTTATTGGTGGAGTGGGGAGGGCCTGCAGGCAGTCTATGCACCACCAAGCATGCATGCCTGCAGACGGTTGATGCGACATTGGGTACGGTCCCTGTACACCAAGCATGCACGCCTGCTTCACACTATCTGGCACATGCGCGCGTGAAGATGCGCATTTTGCCTGCCCCTGTCATCGCCGATCCAGGGGCTCCACGGCAAGGTTCACAATGCTCGGCCGCACGACCAGGGTGCCATGTCGGGCGCGCGGCCCACGCACCCTCCAGCGCGCCATGCTGCGCGACGGCGCGGAACGTGGCGGCAAGGTCAGGGTTGCGCTGCAGCTGGCCCGCGCGCGGCGCGCGCCCGTTGGCGCCCAGCATCGCGCCCGCCGCCACGCCGCTCGCCCTCTTCAGCGGCTCCGCGTCTTCGCCCCACTGGTGCCTGCGGCCGCGTGGCGTGCACAACTGTGCATGATTGCGTGTCTTCAACAGGACATGGCAGCTTCTGACAATCACCTGGTGCAGCAGGTGTCTTGGGTTTGTTGGAGCTCAGCAGCGCCTCCTGTTCACCGAGCCAGGTGGGCTCGCAGGCACGCTCACAGTGCACCGTGTACATAATGCATAATGCACCGGCCGGACAGCAAGCATTTGACAGTGCTGCTGCGTACACAGCAGCGCTCAAGCAAAGCCCGGTCCGCAACGCCCTATTCTGAGTAAACAGGACAGTGCCAGCAGGGTTGAAGGCCCGGGCGGAGGCGGAGCAAGTCTGGTATGGGCCCGCACGCGGTCACAGGCGCTACCGGGAACCCTCCCTCTGCCAGCTCGATCGCCGGCTGGAGCACCTGCAGCGCGCACGACCGTCACGTCATACTCACATTCCAGTCCGCATACACAGGACTCCCATCGAGGTCAAGGTCCCGACGGAGCGGAGACTGCGCCGCCGCCTGATCAGTGTGTGAAAGCCGTCACAGCTCACACAGGGCGCACTGCGGGCATGCAATGCAGTGGCTCACATCACTCCAGTGTGCGCCCAAGCGCTGGGCGCTGCGCGCGCGCGCAGGGCCGCGCCTGGGCCAGCGACAGCTTGCCGAACGCCTTGACCGCGTCCTCCCAGAGCGCGGCCGCGCCCGGGACCGTCACTGCGAGCGCGCCCCGCGCAGGCAGCTCGCTGCCGGCGATGCCGCGCTCGCGCACTGCCTGCGGGCGCGCTTTCGGGCTTTAGGTGTGCACAATGCGCGTGTGCATCAGGTACATGGTCAGCGCTCCCGCTTGCGTGTTTTTCCCCCTTTTTTCCATGCATTCATATATGCAAGCACTGCAGCAATATTGTTTGCTTGGGGCAATGCATCACACCCATGTCCGAACAGCTCACACCTGGCCCCAGGGCACGCAGCCGGCAACCAACGCCGCAGGCAATATGTTTGCCGGCAAACAGGCACGCTTCTATGCATGCATGCTCAGGCTGCGGGACCACTGTCACTGAGGCAGAGCGGGGCAGCCCGCCTCCAGGGTGAGCGCCGCCGGCGCCGCGCCGCAGCCCAGCAGGGCGGTGACCTCCTTCGTCTTTGCGTCGAAGAAGAGGCAGAAGGCGTCGCCGCCAATGCCTGTCGTCAACGCAAGAGTGTCACCTTGGCGTGCCCGTGGCGAGGCTGGGGCGCATGCGTGCTCTTAAGTGTGTACAACAGGGAGCGCTCTCACCGGTCGAGCAGGGCTCGGTGACATTCAGAGCGGCGGCCATGGCCACAGCAGCGTCGGCGGCGCTGCCGCCCTGCTGCAGCATGCGCATCCCTGCCTGCAAGGAGTGGCAGTGCCGCACATTTAGCTGGCAGAGCGCACTGCACTGCACACACAATGCTGGTGGCTCTACGGCAGAAGCTGTGAAGTGAAACGTGCGGCCGTCGCCCAAAAGCAAATTGGGACATCCGCAAGTGTGCAAGCATTGCCAGGCCCTGCCAGGCAGAGCACCTCGGCAGCCAGCGGCTGGGTGCAGGCCACCATTCCGCGAGTGCCCAGCACGGGCGAGCGGCGCGAGTTAAAGTCCATCATTGCGCTGTGTGGCTGCATGCTTGGAGACGCCATATCAGTTCTTGTCTGCTTGGACCAGTGGGCTCACACAGCAGCTGAGCAACTAGAGCGTCCGCAAAGCCCTGTCACGCCGATTGCACTCGTGCCGTGACTGCACATAGAACACACACCATACACTTCAAGCACGTTCACACAGCAGACGGGCCGCTGGCTGTGCTCCTGACAGATGTTTGAGTCACATGACGCACGCACGCATAAACACACAAGACACGGCGCTTCTCTCGGCTTGGCGGGACATGCAGCGACGCGATTGCTTGTATTCATTATCCTTTCCCTATGCCGCCATGAGTGTCATGTCACCTACAACGGGAGGTGATGGCGCACAGAGGCGCGTCTAGACATGCTGGTCGTGACAGCCAAGCCCAGGGCGCAGTGTTGTGCAAGCAGGTCGCTGCGCAAGGGCTTCCCAGCGACCCACTCTGCATGCTTTGCAGCGGCAGACGCAAACCTGCTGTGTAAACTTGCCCTGCGCAATCAGAAGACATGCCAGGCTCGGTACCGGGGGCGCTTGCGCTGTGACCTGACAGCGGCCCAGCACAGCTTTGCCTGTGTCGCTTGTCACGCTGGACAGGCAAGCCTCGATGCTCTCCCGGCTCAGGTATGCTTTCCGCTGCTTCCGCTCGTTGCTTTCCTACGTAAAGTGCACCACGCTAACATAGTTTGTCCACTGTCTGAGCCTTGCCTGACCGCATATTACGTTCCAGGCCGCAGACGGCGAGGCTGTCCTGGTCGCCTTCTTTGTGGGGGCAATGCTCCTGGCGAGCATGCAGCGCGCGACCGTGGCGATCCTGGCCCTGCCCCTGCAAGCCGCGCTCGGCCTGAGCACGCCCCAGCTCGGCGTCCTTCAGGCGGCCGTGCTCGTCGGGTACGTGGCTGGCCAGGTGCGCGCGCGGCGGCGCTGAGTCGCGACCTGGGACAGAGTGCCGGCCGTGCCCGCCGCTATGGGCACCGCTTAACCGTGTTTGAAGGACCTCCCGGACTGGCGCTCCTTCAGTCCAGCGGTGGTTGAAGAGCTGCACCGTGGCCACCCCGTAGCTGCGGAGGTGGGTGATGTAACGGGCGCGGGGTGTACACAGGTGCCCCTGGGCTTCGTGGCGGACCGCGTGGGCGGCCCGCGCGTGATGCTGGCCAGCCTGGTCGCCTGGAGCGCGGTGGCCGCGGCCACGCCGCTGGTCGGCGCGGCGCCCGCGGGGTCCGTGTTCCCGCTGCTGGTCGGGGCGCGCGCCGCGCTGGGCCTCGCGCAGTCCTGCCTCATGCCCGCCACCTCCGCCATGGCCGCCCAGTACGCGCCCGGGGCCGCCGCGGCCGCGTTTCAGACCCCGCTCAACGGCCGTGCTGGGCCCTCGCGCAGTCCTGCCTCATGCCCGCCACCTCCACCATGGCCGCCCATTGCGCGCCCGGGGCCGCCGCGGCCGCGTCCCAGCCTCCGCTCCTTTGCAGCACTGGGCCTCGTACCGCCCAGCTGTCCTGTCCTTGCTGCTCACAGGCATGCCTACGTGCGGTCCACGACCAGTGTCGTCCTGGGCGGGTGCCCTGGGAGGGGGCCTGCCCCGCGCAGCGCGCGCGCCCATGCCCTGCGCGGCGCGGCCAGGTGGGTACAGCCCGGCGCGCGCGCGCGCGCGCTGGCGGCCATCTACGCGGCAGCGTCTGCGGGCACGGTGGCGGGCATGCTGCTGACACCGCTGCTGCAGTGGCCCGCCGCGCTGCACGCCTTCTCGGCCGCGGGGCTTGCGTGGGCGGTGCGCCACCTTTCTGGTTCCGCGCTGCCTGCGCTCGGCGCAGGCACGCATGCTCGCACCGCTGCATCCCTCTTCTGTCGCAAGGCTGGTGCGGGCGGCGCGCCGCTCGCCCGTTGTCTGCGCTGCCATGTGCCCGGCGCGAGGCGACCCCGCTCCAAGCGGCTGCATGACGCGCCGGTGCACCCATGTCGGCTGGGGTGTGGGGGCAAGGTGATGTTGCCTGTGCTGCAGGGAGCGTGGGCAACAGTGGGAAGCCATATTGGCTTGGCTGCGGGTGCCCGGTGTGTGCCGTGTGAGCTGCGCTGTGCGAGGGCAAGGTGTGGACAGCAAGCCCTTTGCGGGAGCAAAGCGCTTGGCGCGCCTCGCGTATTTGCTACATCATGCAGGCTCACTCGCATTTGGCCTGCTGATGCACCCTGTTGTCATCATTGAGCAAATTGCTGCGGCGGCGTGCGCAGGTGTGGGCTTGGATGACGCTGCCACCCGCGCACTTTGTGACGGCGCCGTGCCAGCCGGCGCTTGCTGGCACAGCGTCCAGTGGCGCACGGCGCTTAGACGCCGAGAAGGCCCCGGATATGGTTGCGGACCCTGGGCGTCCGCCCTCGCATGCGCAACTCGACGCACCGCGGCCGGCGCCCGGCCCGGAGGCGCGCCGCGAGCGGCGGCGGCGGCGGGGGCAGGTCGCGCTGCTGTGCTGGACGCACAGCGTCATCGGCTTTGGCTTCTTCGGTGCGCCCTGGCAGCTCGGTCTGCTGACTCCTTGGGCCGCCGCGGCTGTGCAGCTGCTGCATGTCAGCGGGTACCAGCGACGCAGTACCCTCTCTGAGGGCTCAGTGTGCCTGCCACTGGTCCCTGCGTGCCCGCTCACAGCACTCTTGAGCATAACATGGCAGCAGTCCAATAGCAGCGCGACCCTGCTTCCCTGCAGGGCGCCTGCGTTGATGTACACTTGGCACTGGGGGAGCACCCAACAGTGCTCACCACTGGTAGCCGTAACGCCTCTGTGTTCTCCCACAAACTCCCACACCCTGCTCATCTCCAATGTGCCTGCCTCTTACGCCCTAGCTGCGCAGCGCTGCAGTTCTGGACGCCGGCGATGCTCGCGGCCAGCGGCATGTCTGACCTGCGGATGCTTGGAGCAGCCAGCGCGGTGCCGTGGGCGGTGGGCGCCTGCCCGCCCTGTGCACTGCGCGTCAGCCACCTCTCGAGTGTGGCATTGCAATCCCCATCAGCAGATTCCTGAACCCTAGCCCTGTTCTGTTTGCGGTCAGGAGTGGAGTGAAGCAAGAATACTGAATTTTCTGCACACCAAATGCATCCTGTGCATTTGAGACATGCGTGATGCAGGCGTGGACATGCGCTCGCAGTCCCCGTCACTACAGCGGCGTGCTGTGCGCGTGCGCACGCTTGCCATGCATGCAGCGCGCCGGCCTCTTGTGTGTGTCTCAGGACTCGCGGCGGGAAGGTGCGCCCGCCGCGCTGGGCGCCCGCAGCTCTGCGCCCATGCGCCGCATGCCGCGCAGGCGGCGGCGGTGCTGCCGATCGCGGCCGGGCGGCTCGCGGACCGCGCGCAGGCTGCGCTCGGCTGGCCGCGCCTTCGTATGCGGCGGCTGGTCCAGGGCGCGGCCTCCCTGGGTGCGCGCGCGCGCGCATGCGGTGTCATCATGAACACAGCATCCAAGTCAGAAAGATATTGGGGCGCTTATTTGCGAAATATAAATTATTTTGGCCTCCGAACCCTGCAATCACAGGTTCCCGGCATGGCCGGCCATGGTGCAAGCCGCGCCCAGGGCCAGGCGCAGCTCTGCTCGCCGGCGCGGCGGCACGCGTCCGGCCCACAACGCACCCGGGCTCAGAGCGAGCGCCCTGGACGCGCCGCGCCGCAGGCCCTGCGCTGTGCCTGCTGCCGCTGGCGCTGGCGCGGCGCAGCCTCAGCCCGGCCGCGGCGCTGGCCTGCCTCACCGGCGCGGTCGCGTCGGCATCGCTGTGCTACGCGGGCTTCCACCCGTACGTGCTGGCGCGCGCGCTGCCGCACTGTGTGGTGCAATCGCGATTGTGAATGTGGAAGACCACAGCCTGGCCGCACCCCGCTGTGCTGTGCGGCCGTGCGCGCCCCAATGTGCTTGAAAGCTCGCCGCAGGGGTGGAGCGGCATGGGCGCAGAGCGATGTGGCCTGAGCCCGCAGCCTGAGGGTGTTGGGCCAGGTGGAGACTGATGCATGTAGGAGCGCTCAAGGTTGGAGCATGCGCGGCCTCACCCTAGCCCTAGCCCTAGCCATGATGTCTTGTGGACCCTCCGCTTCCAAGCCCCGGCGCCGTGTGGCAACGGCGCAGGACGTGGCGCCGCGCGCGGCGGGCCGGCTGCTGGGCCTGACCAACACCTGCGCGACGCTGGCGGGCATCGCGGCCAACCTGCTCGCCGGGCGCCTGGGCGGGGCCGCAGGCGGCTTCCGGCCCGTGTTCGGCGTGACCGCCGCGCTGTACCTGGCCTCGCTCGCGACATTCAGCGCGTTCGCGCGCGGCCGGGCGCTGTGACGCACGCGCGGCCGCCCGCGCGCCGCCCGGCCTCGCCCGCGACGCTCGGCGCGGCGGCGCGCGACCAGGCTCTTTCTGTGAGACTGGCGCAGCGCACGGTGCCTGCTGCTCCCAGCCAGGGCTGCCCTGCCGGCCCGCAGGGCCAGGGCGCCGCCGCTGCGTGTGTGCTGTGTTGGCCCAGCTTGCGCCTGTGCCGAGCCACATGCTGTTGGCGAGCTGACAGGGCATGCATGCATGCAGTGCATTTGTTGTTTGTAGCAAGTGGCTACAAGAACTGTGCTAACATTGCAATTCGGGTAGTGTGCCCCTGTTCTGCCTGTAGCACGCATGTGAAACATGCTGACTGTAGGTCAGCTCTTCAGTGTGTGCCAGAGAGCTTGCGCTGTGGCACGCCTCTATGCAAGATGAGCAGATTATATCAATATTGGCCAGGACGCCCCTACCCTGTCCTTGCTGGCCAGCATGCCAAGCATGCTCAGAGTGAACCGCATGTAGCATGCGGAGGCTGGGCGGCCTGCTGCGCAGCTTGCCTGGCTTCACAAAGCGCGCCTGGAGCAGGCAGTGCCGCTGGGCGTTCCGCTCGAAGGCCGCGGCGTGCGCAGCCGCAAAGCCGCCAGCATTCAGCGTCATCCTCCAGCCGAAGACTGCGCAGGAGCCTTCCTGGGAAGAGCTGCTCGCCACCGCGCGCCTGTCGCGGCGGCAGATGGCCGGTCGGCGGGAGTGGGACGGGGGCGGGCGCGGGCGCGGGCGTGGGCGCATCGCGCCGGGCCAGCGGCCCGTGACTGAGCAGCAGCGCATCAGCATATCAGAGCAGCTGGGCATCTTTCAGCGCAGCGACGCTCCAGGCGCGTGCTGCGGAGGGGACGCCTGCGTGCAATCCGTTCGTTGTGCACGCCGAAACATCTGTCTGAGCAAAACATACAGAAGTTGCCGGCGTCAGGTATGTAGGTGTTGGACCAGGCAAGTCTGTACGCTTTTTGTGCGGCTGCAAGTTTGTAGTCGCTGTATACCGCCACACGGCAAGTGACCAGCAAGATGACGAAGTGGCGCGCCGTGGAGCTACTTGTGTGTTGGAATCAAGTTGAAGAGCAGTTGAAGGTGCTGGCACTTAGGCCTGTGGTGTGACTGCAAGCATTCCACATTCCCCGCCGGGGCACGCAGAGCTGAAGTTTGAGGCGGGCTTGTCCAACCATGACCGGGCGGTGGTGCACGCGGAGTGCCGCAAGTATGGCTTCACGTCGAAGAGCTACGGGTGCGCGCCCTGCTCCCGGAAAACAGCCTAGCAGCCTGGCCCAGCGCCGACTTGCAGTGCCGCTCGCGTGCGCTCCGCGGCAGCACCGGCACACGCAGGAGCGCGGTACAAATATACATGTTGGCACTACCTACTACGTGCACTGCCAACAAGCAGAGCAGGGAGTGCGGTGCGTTGGCATGACGCAAGCAGGAGAGGCCACGCTGTGCACGCTGCGGGAGCGCACAGGAGGCGCCGCGCACGTAGGTTTTCTAACCTGCGGAGGACAGTGTGCAAAGGCGCCAAAGCTCATCGCCACGGTGCAGGAAGGGCGCCGGCCGGCGGGTCACCGTGAGGAAGCCGCGCAGCAGCGGGCGCGCGCGCGCCGACGTGTTCGACCTGGCGTTCAAGCCCGAGGCGCTCGACATCCTGCAGCGCCACCTGCAGGCGCGCCCTGCCCTGCCCTGCACTGCCCTGCTCTGCCCCGCCCTGCCCAGCCGCGCGCAAGGACGCTCTGTGCGCCTGCAGCCCTTTTGCCCCAAGAGGGCTGTCGAACGCACTGGGCTGCTCCTGTCGAGCGCACTGGGCTGCTCCTGTCAGGCGCACTGGGTTGCTCCTGTCAGTAATGTCGCTGGCCACACCTCTTGAGTGTCAACGCCACGAGGGACTCTGGCTGGTACTGAGAGGGATAGGGCATGATGGTATGGCAGTACCTAGCAAAATTTAATTAAGCGGCAGCAGGGTGTGCCCAAAGCTGTCCAGAGCCGGTGCAGAGCCAATGTCTCTCCAGGGCTAGTTGTTAGCCATGCCGGATCCGCGACGCACACGTGCACCGCGCCTCGGTGCGCAGGAGCACCCGCCGGCGCCCGACGAGCTGCGCAGCGGCGCCGCCAGCGCGCAGCTGCACGCGCTCGGCTGCAGCGGTGCGGAGGGCGGCCAGCGGCAGCGCGGCGGCGGCGGCGGCAGCGGCGCCGCGCAGTTCACGGCCGAGCAGGTGGCCGCCCGGCGCGCCGCGTGGACCGCGCGGCAGGCGACGCCCGCCGTGGCCGCGCTCGCGGCCGCCCGCGCCGCGCTGCCCATCGCGCGCTTCAGGCAGCCGCACCCCCGTCCTGCACGCCCCCTGCCCTAAAATTCTAGGCAGTCGTGCTGGCGACATGGCCTGTGCTCGCACAGCGGGTGCGGGTGCTCTGTGCCAGGGGCGCCTGCTGCGGCTCGTGCCCCCAAAATGGTTGCGACACCCCCTGGCCCTGCCGCATTTGTCGCAAACGGCTGGCCGTTCCTGCGCACGGCTGGCCAGGCAGCCGCCCCGCAGCGCGCACGCCGCGCCCGCCGGTTGCCAGGGTTGTGGCGCGTCAGGCGGCAGGGGTGCGGTGGTGACCCCACCCTGTGATCGCCGGGCGCAGGGAGGAGATCCTGGCGGCGGTGGACCGGAGCCAGGTCGTGCTGGTGGCGGGCGAGACGGGCTGCGGCAAGACGACGCAGGTGCCGCAGTTCCTGCTGGAGCAGGCCTGGGGTGCGCGCGCGCCCGCTGGCCCGCCGGCCGCCCCCTACCCCTGCGGCGCGCCTGGCACAGTGGCACCCCACGCCCCCCGCTGCGCCCCGCAACCTGCGGCAGCGGCCCTGGACTTGAAGCGTGCCCGGGCCCTTGCCGCCGCCTGTGTGCGGTCTTATCACGCGTGCGGCATTCCGCCGTGGCAGGCGAGCCCGGCCCTGTCATGAGTAGCCACCCGGAGCCCCGCCCTCACTCCTGTCGGCGTGGCTGCTGCGTTTCCGCACACTGACTGCGCCACACGCCCTTGTCTGCTCTGCCTCCTGTGGATGCCCAGCAACCAGCACCAGCAACCCGCATGCAACCAGAGTGGGCCGCCCGCGTGGCCCACTCTGGATTACGGGCTACAGGCCCTGACCCCCGTGCCGCGCCGCGCGCGCAGCCGCCGGTCGCGGCTGCCGCATCATGTGCACGCAGCCGCGGCGCATCAGCGCCATCTCCATCGCGGAGCGCGTGGCCGTTGAGCGCGGCGAGCGCTGCGGCGATAATGTCGGCTACACTATCCGGCTGGAGTCCAGGCGCGCCGCCCGCGCGCGCCAAGCTGCTATCCTGCAGCGGCGTCGCAAAGTCAAGATGAGGCAGAAGGAAGAACATAGACAGGAAGAATAGAGAAAGGTGTAACTCAGTGACCCGCGCAGACCTGCGCGCTGCGCTCACGGCCGCCGGCCGCGGCGCGCATTGCGGGCGCCGGCGCGCGCGCTGCGCGCCTCGCAGGCCTGCAGAGGCGAGCGCGGCGGGGGCGCTGACGCGTGAATGGCATGTGCGCGCGCAGCGGCGGCCCCGCCTCCTCGCTCATGTTCTGCACGAACGGCGTGCTGCTGCGCATGCTGACGCACGGCGAGGGCCTGGCCGGCGTGACGCACATCATCGTGGACGAGATCCACGAGCGCGACCGCTTCGCCGACTTCCTGCTCATCCTCGTCCGGCGCCTGCTGCCCGCGCACCCGGGCCTGCGCGTCCTGCTCATGAGCGCCACGCTGCACACGGAGCTCTTTTCCGGCTACTTTGGCGGCTGCCCGATCGTGCGGGTGTGCCGTAACTCTAACCCAATCCCGACCCTAAGCCTCTCCCGCACCCCGCGCCGCGCCACAGCCCTCAGCCCGCGCCCGTGGCTTCGCGCATGCTGCAGTGCCGCCGCGCTTGCTGAGCTGGCCTCAGGGCGGTTATGTAGCCGCGGACGCGCCCGGGCCCGCGTCCACCCGCTGTGCCAACATGGCGGACGCCATTGCGCGCCTGGAGGCTAGCCGGCTCGAGGCGCTGTCCCCCGCCTTGATACAGCCTACCCTATCCCAACCCTGAACTCCACCGGGCGCGCAGGTGCCCGGGTTCACGCACCCAGTGCAGGACCTGTACCTGGAGGACATCCTGGCGCTGCTGGAGGCGCCCGGCGGCGGCGGCGGCGGCGGGCGCGGGCGCGGACGCGGCCGCGGCGGGCGACGACGGCGGCGGCGCAGGCGGGGGCCACGCGGGCGCGCTGGCGAACGGCGCGGCGGCCGGCCGGGGCGCGGCGGCCCTGGGGCCGGAGCGCCGCGCGGCCGTGAAGGCCGCCATCCAGCAGGCCTTCATGGGCGGCTCCGATGCCGACTTTGATCACCTGCTGGAGGCGCGCCCGGCGCCCGGCGGCCGCCAGGACGGACGGAGGCTGCAGGTTCATGGCGTTGCTCTGCATGCCGTCCTGTGGCCCTGCATGCACCGCCGTGTTCTCATGGACGAGATGGAGGGCGGACAGGGTCTCAAACAGGGACACAGCTGTCCGGTCTGCTTGGAAGCGCCGTGCAGGCGGGACAGCAGCCCGCAGCGACCCGCTCCACGCCGGCGCGGGGCGCGCGCAGGTGACGGGCGCGGCGTCGCTGGACGACGGCGAGGCCGGCTCGCCCTGCATCAACCTGGCGCACCCCGCCACGGGTGCGGCTCGCCCCGCCGCGGGCCTGCGTACTCATGCAGCGCCGCCAGTAGGCAGCTGGCCTGCGCCGGCATCGCAAAGGCTCGTAGCTTCTTTCTGCGTGCTTTCACAGCGCTCCTAGTGGGCAGCAGCCGTGCGGCGGCAATGGGCGCCGGAACGCCTCACAGCTCCCCCGCCGCGCCGTTTTTCAACCTAGCATGTGCAGGGGGCGGGCCCAATGCAGCACGTGGAAGCTCGCGGCATGTCCAGGGGCCGCCTCGCTGCGGGCGCCACGCCGCGCGCCGCCCCCGCTAGAGGTTGGGCCCCGGCCACGCTCGACGCCCTGCAAGCGCTGTCCCTGAGCCAGCGCGCGCGCGCGGCGCAGGCGCCACGGCGCTTATGGCGGCGGCCGGCAAGGGGCGGCTGGCGGACGCACAGGCGCTGCTGGCCAGCGGCGCTGACCCGCTAGCGCGCGCACGCGACGGCAGCACCGCCGCCGACTGGGCGGCGCGCTTTGGGCACGCGAACACAGCCGCCGCGCTGCGCGAGCACGCAAAGGTGCACCCGTGGCAGATCATCTGGAATACTTTTCAAACCGTGAGTGTCTGAGGCAGACTGTGAAAAGTGTGGCGGAAGACGTCAAACGAGCCGCATGCGCCCGATTGCCGCACGCAGTGGCTCTGTTCAAAGGTGCCTGCGGCCCAGATGTGTGACCGGCCGCTGAGTGGCGCCGGCCGCCGCGCGGCAGGCCGCGTTCCACGCGGAGAGCGTGGCCACGTCGGCGCTGGCGCTGTCGCGGTACCAGGCGGGTGCCGACGCGGACGAGGTGGACCTGGATCTGGTGCAGGTGAGGCACACCCCGTTTCTAACCTGTGGCAGTACCAGGCAGGCGCGCACGCCAACCAGGTGGATCTGGACCTGGTGCTAGGTGAGGCCATGGCCTACCCTACACGGGGTCCATCCTCCACACACGCTCTGGACCTGGGCCTAATGCAGGGGAGCCTTGCATGTGGCTCCGCGAGCGGTCATGCATGCCCTGTCGCTCACGCGACCATGAGAGCCTACCCTGCGCAAACCTATCCTGGTCCATGTCCGCCTGCACACAACAAAAGCCTGAGAGAGACCTCTTTAGCACCTACCGTCTGCCTGTTGTCGACCGCCTCCCCTCTGCCCCTGTCATCCTGAGTGTGCTGCAGAGTCCAGCTGTGTGCAGGCGCAAGGGCACCTGCACTGTCAACAGAGACATGTACACTACAACCTCTTCCTCCTCACTGCTTTTTCTTCCTCCTATTATTTTGTGCGAAGAGGCGGCTGCTGAGCGCCCGTCATGCGGGTGCTCCCTGCACCTGACGCCCCACGTGCCGCCGTAGGCGCTCCTGGAGCATGTGTGCGGCGAGGGCCAGCTGCGGCGCGTGCAGGGCGACGCGCTGGGCGCCGTCCTTGTCTTCCTGCCCGGTGCGCCCGCCTGCCTGCATGCGCCCGATAGGCGGCGCAAGACGGAGCGGCTGCGGCCCCGGCGCGCGACTGGCTAAGGGCCGCGGCGCTGCCGGGACGCGCCGAGGAGCACTTTTGAAGGGTGTCGCTGTGGCTGGGTCGCAAGCTGATAAGCGTTGGGTATGGTGATTCCGATAGAACCCCTAAACGTGCTGTGCATGTGTGTATGTGGCAAAGGGCGGATACAGTGTTGAGGGGCTAGCAGGGCCCTCACGGCATGCGCGCTGGTCACAGCAGCGGCCGCACTGCGCGCAGGCTGGGACGAGATTATCCGGCTAAAGGATCGCCTGGAGAGCAGCGCCGCGTTCGGCGGCGGCCGCTGCCAGGCGCGCGCGCCCCGGCTCCGTACCGCCACAAGTTCGGACGTGCCTCGGCCCGCTTGAGCACGGGCTGCTTGCGCACCTTGCAGCGCCGGCAAGCGCTCTGTGTGCCTGCTGCAAGCGACTGCTCAAGATCAAGCGACAAGTCGATCTGTGAGCAGTGGTGTGACGCGACTTGGGCGGGCCCGCGGGCGGCAGGTGCTGCCGCTGCACTCCATGGTGCCAGTGGCTACAGGGTTGGGGCCTAATTTACTCTAACCCTAACCTACCCTAACCCAGGTACTGCCACTGCACTCCATGGTGCCGGCGGCGGACCAGCGGCGCGTGTTTGCGCGGCCGGCGCGCGGCGTGCGCAAGCTGGTGCTCGCGACCAACATCGCCGAGACGGTGCGGCGGGCCCGGCCGGCGCTGGCCGCCCTGACACAAAATGGCAGCGTCATGCGAGCGGCCCTGAGCGCACAGTGGCTCTGCGCCGTTCCGCACATGCCTGTGTACTCAGTCCCGTCGGTGTCGTCCTTCAGAGTCGGGTCGCTTGGCGCGCACGGCGTTATGCACCAGGCTGGCCTGCAGGGGCTGCGCACTTGCACCCCCTTCTGCTTGGGAGCGCGGCTCCAGCAGCCTTACTAGGCGGCCTTGTGGTTGCTGCGCTGTTTCTACCCACCTTGGTCGGACGGAGTTGGGTGGGCTCCCGTTCGCGGCGGTTGGTCGCATTAGCCAAAATAAAAAAAGGCGTCACGGATGGGCAGGCGGTGACGCGTGAACAGTAAACACTTGCTGAACACTATGTTAAATCATTTGTGGTCGTCAAGAATAACAGGCATGGTGTCACTGGCGGGCAGGCGGTGACCATCGACGACGTGGTGTGCGTGATCAATAGCGGCCGCCACAAGGAGAAGAGCTACGACCCGTACACCAACGTGTCCACGCTGCAGGCGGCCTGGGTCTCCAAGGCGTCTGAGCGCCAGCGCCGCGGTCGCGCCGGCCGCTGCCAGCAGGCGCGCCGGCGCCGCCGTTGCAGTGCCTGCACGGAAAAGCCCGAGTTACCGATGTTCTCTTGCTGCATGAGTGCGCTCCGAGCCAGTGCTCCTGCCATTGCCGCAGGCCCCGAGCGCTGCCGCTAGCGAGGCGGCGGGGCTGTTTGCTGCCTGGTCGGCATGTTGTAAGCGTCCCAGGCACCTCTGAGGGCCGTGCAAGTGCGCACCTAGTAGGCGTGCACGCCCTCTGGCGACGCTGCGAACGCATTGCTGTCGCGCCGACAACGCGTCTGCGCCGCCTACCCCATACTCTACCCTAACCCTAGCCTATGCAGGGCGTGTGCTACCACCTGTACTCGCGCGCCCGCAGCGCGGGCCTGGCGGACTTCCAGGTGCCCGAGCTGCAGCGCAGCCCGCTGGACGAGCTCTGCCTGCAGGCGCGCCGCCGCCCTCCGCCCGGGCCCAGGCCCTGCGCCGAACGCGACAGGGGCGGGCGGGGGTCCAGCAGGCTCGCCAGTGGCGCGTCGGGCTCACAACGGCGCCTGGCGCGCTTCACCTGCCGTGCCGGCTTCATTGCATCGCCAGAGGGGCGATGCAGGCCCATTAATCTGCCTGATATGGCGCAGGGTGCGGCCTGAGGCCGATCCAGGCTCCGCAGCTCTCAGTCTCGCCGTCTCCCAGCCGGGACAGGCGCCCGGAGCCGGGCGCTCCGCTGGAAAGGAAGGTCAGGATGCCAAGCGCCCTGCGTGTCGACTGCGGCGAGGCTTGCGCCCTGGGTCCCAGGCCAAGCTGCCGGAGGGGCGCGGTTTCGGCGAGACGACCGTGGTCCTAATCACAACCCCAGGTCAAGCGCGTTGGGTCGTAACCTAACCCCAATCCCAGGTCAAGCTGCTGGAGGGGCGCGGATTTGGCGAGACGCGCGTGGGCCCCTTCCTGGAGCAGGCGGTGGAGCCGCCGCCGGCGGCCGCGGTGCAGAACGCGCTGCGCCTGCTGGAGGCCATCGGCGCGCTGGAGGAGCGCTCCGAGCGCCTCACGGTGCGGCCTGCCGGGGATGTCGGGGATGAGGAGCCAGGCACGGGCCTGTGCGGGCGATGAAAGCATGATCCGCGCCTGATCAGCCCGCGCTCGGGATGTGCTAGGCGGGCGCGCCGAGCGCGCTATGGCGCGGGCGCCTCAGCCGTGCCTGTCGCGGCTCCTCCCTGACAGGTAGCGCATGGTAGCGCTCGACTTTTGGCGTGGTGGGTCATGCGCCGCTCTCTTCATGGGGCATGGCCATGCCCGAACAGGCGTCGCCGGGCGAGCCGGGTGGAGAGAGCAGGACTGCGGGGTCGTGTCAGCACAGGCACCAGTGACAGGAATGACATGCACTCGATGTGTCTGATGCCTCGGCTCCAGCACGGGCGCTTCTGCAAAACACCCTACAGCAGGGCGCCCGCCGGCGCAGGTGCTGGGGCGGCACCTGGCCGCGCTGCCGCTGCCGCCGCGCGTGGGCAAGATGCTGCTGTACGGCGCACTGTTCGGCTGCCTGGACCCGGTGCTCACCGTGGCCTGCTGCATGGCCTACCGGTGCAGCCCCATGCGCCCTACTCTACCTGACCCTACCCTACCACTTACCCCCGCCTGGCCGCCCCGCCCCTCTCCAACCCCGCGGCGCGGCCTGTCGGCTGCCGTACAGCCTTCCCGGCGCTGCCGGCCTGCCGCGCGCCCCCACCGCTACCCAGCCTGCTGGATGGCGTCCTGGTTGGTCTCTGGAAGCGTTTGCAAGTGACGTGCCGCAGGACCGCCCTGCCGGCGTACTCCACCCTGCGGCTGCCTTCCCCTCCCCTTATTTGCTGTTGCTCGGCGCCCATGCTGCATGGCCGAGCGCTCGACGCGCGCACGCTCGGCAGCCCACTCTGCCCCTCGGCCTCTTGGTGCCGACACTGGCTGGCCCTGGCGCGCGTTCACGCGCGGCCGCTCGGACAAAGCGCGCGCGAGCCGAGCGGCTGCCATGCCCGGCCGCAGGGACCCCTGGGTGCTGCCGGTGGAGGCGGGCGCGCGGCGCGCGGCGCAGGCGGCCAAGGCCGCGCTGGCCGCGGGCGCCGGCGGCGGCAGCGACCACCTGGCGCTCGTGCGCGCGTTCAACGGCTGGGCGGCCGCGCGCGCCGGCGGCGGGCCCGGCGGCGAGCGCGCGTACGCGGCCGCGCACAGCGTCAGCGGCGGCACCCTGG
>JAABUV010000530.1_pt1 | contig 57483 bp, 94 predicted proteins | sample 5559971 | NCBI WGS metagenome assembly JAABUV01 (sample SAMN10711881, study PRJNA513362) | rock metagenome | isolation source: Antarctica rocks | place: Antarctica: Victoria Land, Knobhead nord | collected 2015-12-19 | reverse complement strand
CGAGTCGGGGGCGGCGCCGCGCAGGCAACCTCATGCAGATCTGGGTCATGGCGCTGGCGTTTGCGGCCGTCGCGCCCGTCATCCTGCCGTTCACTCTGCTGTGGCGCGCCCCGCCCGCCCCCCCCGGCTGTGATGCGCGCGGCCTGGAACGAGAAACCGCCTGATGGCCTGCGGTCTCTCTGCTGTGCAGCCAACTGCTGGCAATGATATTGTGAATTTCCAAGGGCTGCGCAGTGCGCCGCTGTGCGCGCGCGCAGAGGCTGACAGCGCGCCGCTCACGCAGGATGCTGTTCAACTGGGTGCTGTGGCGGTATACCATCCTGTACATCAACGAGCGCAGCTGGGAGAGCGGCGGCGTGGCACGTACCCTATACCCTGTCATGTCAGGCCCTGCCTGTTTTGTGTCTGGGCTTCTATTTTTGTGTGCAGCCTGGCTCGAGCACGGCGGCACCCTGGCGCCTGGGCTCCGCTGAGGAGCCCGGCGCTGCGGCAGATCTGGCGGCACTTCTGCCAGGCGCTCATCTGGTGCTTCTTCATTTTCGGCGTTTTCACAGGTGCGCCGCCTTGCGTTCGGCGCTCGATGCATGCCTCACACTTGCTTCGCTCCTGAGTCGGCGGCCGCGGCGCGTACAGGCTGCGTGTTCCTCACCAACAAGGCGTTCTACCAGGCCCGGCCCCTGCGCTTCTGGCTCAGGCTAGGTTCCGTGGGGGTGTCTGCTCCCTTGTTTATTTGCCTTTATCAGCTGCGTGCTCCCTCTCATCCTTAACAATCAGGTCGGTTGTCCTTGGAAAGGTTGCTGTCATATGCAACACTTGCCTTGCTAGCAACATAGTGCAAGTGGGAGCCAGCGGCATTGCTGCCTGTGATATGCTGAGAGGCGAAACACTGTTAGCACTGTGAATCTGGCGCCCCTGTGTCGGCTTGGTGGGCGTGCGTCACTGTAGGTCGCGCTCTGATCTGGCGTCTGGGAGCAGGGCGGCAGCCTGATCCTCATCATCCCGCTCATCTTGTGGCACTTCAATAGGTGCGGCCTCATGTCTGCACCAAGTACAGGTGTCAGTGACGCAGTAGGTGGGGGTCCCGGGATGCCTGTACGCCAGCTTTGCAGCAAACACAAAGAGCGGCTTTGATGTCCTGCAATTCGCATCGACCCACGCCCATCACTGTGCTGCGCACTGCATGCCAAAGCTGCAGACCTGCACTGCTTCTGGGCACTGTTGCTACTCTTGGCGCGTACACGTGAGCAGGATGAGATCGGGGGTCACTCTGACCTGTCAGCGAGTCACTGCCGTTCTTCCCAGCCCGCTGATGCAGTGTGGGGGGCGCAGCTATGTGGCGCGGCGCTTCCACAGCGGCGAGACGGAGGCGCCGCTGCTGCTGGCGGCCAGCTCGCCGCCGGCCACCATCGACCCGGCGCTCTACCTGCCGCCCGCGCTCCGGTCCGGGGCATGCCCGCCCGGGCGCTGTGTCGGTGGGGCGCTGGACGCAGCGCTGGACCTTGCCCTGTGCCCACGTCAGATCCCCCGTCCGGTCATGCATGAAATTTGTCCCATGCCTACCACGCACTTCTGCTTGAGATCTTGATATGCTGCTTGAAAATCACTGTGCTTAGCTTCTGCAAGCTGATGCCAGGCAAGCACCGTGCGTGCACTGTGTCTGGCCATGCACGCGGTGAGACGCAGACGATGGGAGCCTGTAAGGCAGGTCTGGATGACTGCATGTTGATACGAGCTTGGGGTGGTCGCAGGCCGCGCGCTGCTGGTTACTTCCCGGAAGTTGGCAAGGTGCGTCTGCATGGTATTATCTGCACGTCAATTTGTGCTTCGCGTCAGCCACTTGCCATGATCGCAGGAGCTGCAACAGTCGTGCGGTGTCTAACAGTGTGTGTCGTGCTGCGCAAGGCGTGGGAGCACTGGGGAGCGCCCGCTTACTACCCATGAGGCAGCGTTTACTGGGCCTCCTCATTTGAGTTATTGTTTAGGGTCACATGCTTTCTTTTGGGTCAGCTAGGCAGGGAGCCGTCCTTCTAGTGAAATTTGTGGACGTGGTCCGTCAGGATAGTGGCAATGTCGTGATCTGTCAGGATCTGGCCAAGCATTTGCATGCTCACCTGGCGCAAAGCGCATGCTGGAGAGGTCGCCATGTGAGAATGGCCTGTTGGACGTGTGGACTGCTCCATGCAAAAATACTGAGCCAATTTTCACATGTGCATCATGAGGGGGCACTGTTTAAGGTGCCAAACAGCTCACGCAAGGCAATATAGATTGTATTGAAGGCTTGAATCTGAGGCCTCAGCTACCTGGGCCGCGCAGATTCACACGGCGGCAACTCAAGACTTCGCTGAAAGCGCGAAGTATCTCAATCTAAAAAGAACGTGCAACGTTCGACCCCCTGGTTGTCCAGTGCTTGCTATGCAACGGGCGACATGTTGGCAGTAAACAGGAAAGGCAATGGTAAGTCGAAGAGAAACGCCACTGGTCCGAGAGTAGGGCAGGGTGTGCGCACTCCGTGGAAGCCTGTCATGCGTCTGAAGCACCTGCACATCTAAAGACGCATAAGTTGACTCCTTTGCCTTGCAATGTTGACCAGAACCACTCTTCCTTCCTCTGCCGCACTGTTTGCCACACGTACTGCAGTGCTCCCTCGGCCTGTGGCGCGGACCTTTAGGATGGCCACTGTGGCGCAGGTGTGCTGTCTGGGGTGCCCCTATGTCACCATGTGCTGCGCGATCACGTAGCAAGCCTGCTGATGCTCAATCGAGGCCACACGCTGCCTACCGCTTGTGGTTGTAGCCCATAGCAACCTCTGCGCTCTGAAGGAGCTCGCACGTCTGTTTCCAATAAACCCCTCATGCTTTTTGCTTGCTATTTATGCTAGTGTGCACTTTGCATGGGTTGATTGCTGCTGCTCACCCATCATGCTAGAATGCAAGATGGCTATTCTATATTTGCGAAGAGCAGAACGGTGAAGAGGGTAGAGAAGAGAAGGTACTGTCACGCTCACTTTTGCTTTTGCGCCCAGGCCATTTGGCAAACTGGAGAAGCATGGCGGAGAACAGCGTGCCAGACTACAACGAACCAGTGTCACTGGCAGCTCAGAGTATTCAGAGGTGTAACTAATATAGCAGTGCTTCTGTGGTGCAGACCAACAGTGGGGCAACACAGGAGAAGTACAACCTCAAGACAAAGGGTGGAGGGACGTACAAAGTGGCGCCTGGCGAGAGCATAGCCGTGCGCCCCAACTTCTTTTGCCGGCTGCACTGGTGCAGGCTGGTTATTCTGTAGCAGAGGACGGCAGACAGCTGTGGCACTGTGTTGTGCGGTGCAGGTTGCCGGAGCAGGCCTCTACCCTCTCCTGCGCGCAGGTTCGGGCGCTTTTGTGTCCGGCAAGCTTTCAGAGTTCAGGAAGCGGCCCGAGCAGCCCATCATTGTCTACGGTGGGCTCCCATGCTAATCTCTCTTTTTCTTAATGTTGGTTTGTGCTGCTCTCACTGAGGCGGGGCGTGCCGGTGTGCTCTATGCTGCCGTTTCCTTTCATGGTATGGTATTTACGGTATCGTTGAATGCAGATGCTGCTCCTTGTGCTGATCCGCTCCTGTGTGTGGTCTTGAGCAGAGTTTGACGGCTGCCCATTCTGCCGCAAGGTAAGCCCTACAAACATTTACGGGCTATGCCCCATGTTGTCATTACGCCCCATAAGGACGCGCATGCCTGAGCGTTGAGCAACGAGCTCTCTTGAGTTCTATCGCAGGTGCGCGAGGCTGCGTCCATCCTCGACATTGACATCCTGTACTATCCGTGTCCCAAGGGCGGGCCGACATGGCGCCCCAAGGTGTGCATGTACACAGTACTTTTAAATGCATACTGTGGAATGGTTGAGTATTTTTTGTACAGAGTGAGAGCTTGTTGCACAGAGTAAGGAGGCTTTTTGAATTAAATACCTACCTTCCTATTTAGACGATGTCAAATTGTTTCGTGCGCGCGCAACAGGCCATCGCCATGAGCGGCAAGCAGCAGTTCCCCTTCATGATCGACCCCAACAACAACAACAGGTGCGGCTGATCACATGCACAGCAAAGACTGACAGGCGTACCTGTCACCTGTTCTGCGTCCATGTCCACTCTGCGGCTTCCATCCAGTGCGGCTTGTTATTTTGTGACGACTGTGGAAGGAGCTTACACCTACCCAACCCTACCTGTCTGAATGTGTTGGGGTGCTCAGGGAGCTGCTGGAGAGCGATGCCATTATCCAGTACCTTTTCAACGAGTACGGCGATGGCAATGTGCGCCAAACTTGAGCGATTATGAAGAGACCTGTCGCTAGCATGTGTGCATTTCTAGAATGAAAGCACAGCAATCATCAACATCAATGTGAGCCGTGCAATTTTGCGTACGTACCCACACCAATTGTGGTGTATTGTGGTGTGCTGTGGCCCTGATAAGCAGCACAAGGCATCCGGGCTGGGAGCTGTAATGAAGTGTTGATGCTGCTGCTGAACGGTGGCGCAGTTCATTAAGATGTGATCTGGGCTGGAGCATGAAATTCATGCTACTGTCATCCGCGCAGGTGCCCCTGCTGCTGAAGCTGGGACCGCTGACCGCGATCACCATCGGGCTGGGCACGCTGGCGCGCGGCGGCCGCGGCACGAGCTACCGCAAGTCCAAGCTGCCCGAAAAGCCGATAGACATCTGGGGTGAGCGCATGCATGCTTTTCTACCACTTTGCCAGTTGTTGGGCTTCATCCCATGGGTCCCATCACTTTGTCCGAGGAGACATTATCCTCTTGTTGGCACTTGTGGGTTTAGGGTAGGTTAGTATCTGTGGGTACATCAGGTTGTGGCCTGGCTTGGGGCGAGCTTGCATGTGGGCACTGTCATAGTTGGGCAGATCTGTAGAGCTTTGCAAGTGCCTGACGTGGTGTGCCATCGTGCGCGCAGGGTATGAGGCGTCGCCCTTTGTCAAGCTGGCGCGCGAGGTGCCGCCCAACTCTATGTAAAATGTTTTTTTTCCCCTCAAACAGAGAGGTTGCTTGCCGGAATCCTGTTGGCTTGCGATGCGGCGCGGTGCTGCTGCACTGTGCTGCCGCTCGTCTGTGTGCTTCATGCTGCTGATACTCTCCGCGCATGCACGCCCCCTGCGATGTGCCTTGAGGAGGAGGCCGCGGCCAAGTCGCAGGGGAGCGCTGTGGTCACGGGCCTGCGCCCCGCCCAGGTGCTGACGGAGCTGGAGCTGCCCCACGTGTACCACAGCGTCGCGCGGAACTCGCCCAAGCGCATCACGATGCGCGAGAAGTGGGACACCTTCCAGGCGCGCCGCTCGGCCCGCTATTGCGCCATTGCCTTGTGTTAGCAGCGCTCTTCAGCTCGCGTCAAAATGTTGTGCAGATGCTCGGCGCGATATGTTGTGCAGATGCTCGGCGCGCACGCAGTGCTGCATGCTGGGCATGCACTTCTCGAACATGAGGGCACACATGGTCTCCAATCACCAGGCTGCTGTGCTATCACGCCATGCCTGGAACCAGTGCCTGCAGCGGCCTCTGCCAATGGCAGTCGGCGCTTGAGTGCGCGGCGGTCAAGCTGCTTGCGCGCGAGCGCCGGAGTGCGTGGGCGCCCAGGTGCCGTACATGGAGGACAGCAACACAGGCGTGGCCTCCTTTGAGTCCAAGGCCATCATCGACTACCTGGAGGAGACGTATGCTGTGAAGTGAGCGCTCGCATGGCCCGCAGGCAGGGTGCCAGAGCCGCCACGCGTCGACCAGCATCTGTGCATTGTTAGCGGCTGGCTGGGGTCCACATCAGGATGTGTCGGAGTGTACTGTGTTACGATGTTAGGCAAGGTGTAGATGTTTGCACAAAGTTGGATTGTCAAGCGAGTTGGTTATGCCAGCCAGCGATTAATTTACTAGATCCGTCGGCAGGCCAAGCCGCGTGCATCATCACGCGTTACAACATTGCAATGGCAATGGCGTGCACATCGCACACACTGGCCCTCATGGTGATGCAACAGCAGGTTCAAATACAACTTTGTCAGCCCAGCCCATATGCAGCTGCTCCGTTGCCAAGTGGCGCCTGCCGAGAGCTTGCACCAGCGGCTCCGTTTGAGAGGCTCTGCCTTGGCACCGCCCCAAACGCCGTGCCCTCTGCCACTTGGCTGCCTGAACCTGCCCATGCGCCCGGCATGCCGCCCGCAGCGCCATGCCCGCCCGCAGCGCCGCCCCCTGAACCGCCAGCGCCGCGCGCCTCAGCAGCGCTGCTTCCGTCGTGGCTGCGCTCCTCAGCAGCGCCCGCGGCGGCATTCGGCGCAGCTGTGCGGGACGCGCGCACCCGCGTCAGAGGGCTGCGCTGCACATCTGCCTGACATGCGCTGCGGTGTCCACGCGGCGCGCAAGCACGGCCCGTGACAGGTAGGCAGGAGAGCAGCAGCCTCACGCCTACAGACGCTTGCAACATCTGGCCGCACGGCAAGTGCACGGACATCGTGAGGAGTCAGGTGGCAGTGCCCTTGCAGCGGCCCGTGCGTAAGCAGGCGTGGCAAGCGGGGGCTGGCCGGGGCAGCGCAGCTGTCCTCACCCGCGGCGCCCCACACCTATGAACAGGGCTGTCTCACAAAGTGCACACGGCCAGGCGGGGCCCGCGCACGTGCGCTGCCCTCGCCGATGGCCAGCAGCAGGCGCGCCACCAGCGCCGCCAGCGCGGGCGTGCTGGGCAGCGTGGCGGCGCCGTCCGCGAACGCCGAGCGGCCCGCCTCGGCCGCCAGGCCCAGCGCGGGGTCCAGCGGCACGCGGCCCAGGAACGGCACGCCCATGTCGGCCGCCATCTGCGCCGCGCCGCGCGCTGTTATGATACCCTACCCTGATGCTACCCTATGCAGCGCGCTCGCGCTCCGGATGAGACGCAGTGCAACACTTTGCTGGCATGCAGCCGGGACGCGCAACCACGCTGCCGGCAGCGTCTGCTGGCTGGCCGCCCTGCCTAGGCCGACACATGGCACTAGGGCACACCCGGCCCCAGCAGCCCAACAGCAGCCGCGAGCAGCAGACCACACACTGTGCTATGCACGCACCCCGCTGCGCTCAAGCCCGTGTGCAGCCAGAGTACCCATGACGACAGAGCACACTACCGCCGTCGACACGTTTGCAGCCACCTCGGCCTACCACAGCCTGATCTACCCCTGCATTCGGCTGCACATAACGTCGCTATGAAGAGTGATGCACCCTCAAGCCCAGGCGGACGGGGGCGCGCCCGCTCTGCGCCGCCGCCCGTGGCCGCAAACACGTCCGCGGTCGCCACCAGCCCGGGCGACACCGCGGCGAGCGCCGCCGTGGCGGCCGCCGTCACGTCGGTCGAGCCGCCGCGGCCGTCCGGCGCGGTGAAGCGCAGCGCGCGCGCAGGCACGACCAGCCCGGCCATGTTCTCCACGACGCCCAGCACGCGCAGGCCCACCTAAAGAGCCGTCAGCAGGGCGTACGGTTAGGGTCAGGGTTATGTTTAGCAAGCACGGCCCTGCTGCAAGCACCCAGGCGGGCCCGCGCGGTGTGAGGCGTGCGCGGCAACAAGAGAACGAGGCCCGGGCTTGTTGTGCCGCAGGATGCAGCGCTTGCATGTTCCGTGCAGGGCGCACGCACTGGCGGCCGCCACTCACACTTGTGACGAGCTCCACATCGCGCGTAGTCACCAGTTTCAGGCAGTCGCTTTGGCAGAGGGGTGCTCGAGGCGGGAGTGCCAGGGCGCCGCGCGCGGGCGCGGCACCTTCTTGCAGAAGTTCAGCTCCTTGCGCACGTCGATCAGCGAGACCTCCTGCGGCGTGGTGACCACGAGCGCGCCGTCCACGCCCGACGCGCGCAGGAACTGCGCGATGCTGATGTGCTCGTCGCTCGTGCCCGGCGGCGCGTCCACCACCAGCACGTCGAGCGGGCCCCAGACAACGTCCTGCGCGGCGGCGGCGGCCTCAGGGTCTCAAACTGTCGGCCCTACCCTGACCCTCCTTCAGCTTGCGCCCGGCGGCGCGTCCACCACCAGCACGTCCAGGGTGCCCCAGACGACGTCCTGCGCAGCGGCGGCGGCCTCAGGGTCTCGGCTGCCGGCCATACCCTAAACCTATCTCAGCTACCAGCCCTTGCGGCAGCAATCCATGTGGTGATGACAACGTGCATTTGTGTGGAGTGGGCAGGCCACAGGACATGCAGCAGGGAGCTTCCGCCATAAGCACATGTAGCCCTATAACAGCGTTCCTCCCTGACGACGCCTCTGCTGTCAGGCCGCGCGCTTGAAGAGCTGCTGCATGGGTGTTGGTGCGCCAGCCGCGCCGGCCGCCGCATTGTCAGTTTAGGGCAGCGGGAGCCCGCTGGGCCTGACCGTCGGTGTGCCAGCCACGCACCCACACGAGCAAGGCGCCAGGCGACGCCCACCCCTGGACCTACCCTCACAACCCCCGGCCGCCCCCCTGCAGCGCGCGCCTTGAGGAACTGCTTGATGAGGCCGTTCTTGCGCGGGCCGCGCCAGATGACCGCGTCGTCCGGGTTGGGCAGCAGGAAGCCGATCGACATGACGGCCAGGTTGTCCTCCACGTACACCGGCGACCAGCCCGCGTTGCTGCGGTGGATCTCCTCGCCCTCCAGGCCGACCAGCTTGGGCACGCTGGGCCCGCAGATGTCGATGTCCAGCAGGCCCACCTGTGCGCGCACGTCCGCGGTCGCGCCCCACGCCGCCGCCGCCGCCGTGCACGCCGTCCGCGCGCCAGGCGCGCCTGCACTGCGCCTCGATCGGCGCCGACCAGCGCTCGGCGGACCCCGCCAACCCGAAAGTGCACAGCAGACGCGTGCGCGCCGTCGCAAGAGGTCCACAACGGCTGGCACAGGAGGCGGCGGGCACAGACAGGCGAGCCGGCCGCCGGCACGAGCGTGCGCCGCGCGGAGAGCGTGCCGCCGCTGACGCTGGCTTTGCCGTGCGGCACGCGCATAGCGTCGTGTCATATTCACAGCAGCGGCACAGCTACGGCAGGGGCCGCCGCCACAGCTGCAACACCTGTACGCAAGCCGAAGGCGCGCGCCTCCTTGCCGGCGGCCGCCAGCGCGAACGCGAGCTGTGTGGACAGCGTGCTCTTGCCGACGCCGCCCTTGCCGGACAGCACCAGCACCTTGTGGCGCACGCCGGCCAGGCGCTCTGAGATCGCCGCCAGGTCCGGGTCGGCGCCCTTGGGCGCGGTCGCGCAGGCGGCCTGGTTGGGGCAGCCCGCGCACGCGGCCGCCTTGCCGGCCTGCTCGCTCTGCGTGCCCACGCACTCTGCGCGCCACGGCCAGCAACACCTCTTCAAGAGTAGCCCCGGCTGAAGCACTGTGATAGCCGGTTTGGAGCAGCCTCGCCAGCCTGCTTGCTCTGCATGCCTACGCACTCTGCATCTGTCGATGAACGCGTGTGTGCTCGCGCAGAGCTATAGGGTGAAACGACAGCGCGCGGACGACCCGGGTGATGTATAACATGCAAGTGAAGAGCACAGCTTGCCTGCGTTGGCGTTGGCAGGCACCTCGCCAACAGGCGCAGCCTGTTCGCTCATGCTGGGCAGGGCAGCTTCAGCGATGAGGAGCGCCTGGTGCGTTGGTCGCCGCGTGCAAACAGCTGAAAGGGGACGGTAGCTTATTTCAATACAACGTTGAAGTGTAGTAGCCACCAAGCGTGAAAACTACGCGTCTTGGAATTGCTCCGATGGACCATCCCAGCTGGCGAAGAACAGGCTCGTCCAGGCGGGCCTGTTTAAGCGGGCTGATGGGGAAAATCTCACTCGCCTCACAGTGCTGTCAGAGAACATCTTAACAGCGAAAGCAACACGATCTGAACTCCCAAGCCCTTGGACGAGCGCCACACTGGGTCATGCAGCGCATGGACTGGGGCGTACGGCCGTGATCGCGACCACGGAGCGGGCGCGCCTGTTGGACAGGGCCCAGGCGCCTGCGTACGTTCGGCGAGACTTCATCCTCACCGGGTACCTTGTGGGTGAGCAGCGCAAGCTCTTGCTGCGGCTCAACAGCATGCAGGTGTTCCTTTCCCTGGTCTAAGAAACAAGATGCAGCGAGAGCTGCCTTACGGCCGCAGGTGGCTCGTACGCGGAGGCGGCGCAGCGCACGCTGTTTGAGCTCAACAACGAGACGCTCAATGCCTGGACAACTCTCAGCGGCCTGCTCTTCATCACATGCCTGTACGCCTACAGCATGTGCGGCCTCCTGCTCACTGCCCGCCGCGTCCCTGGGATTCCCCGGTCCGCAGGCTGGCACGCTTGTGCTGCCCTGCCGCACTGCGCCGCCTGCCAAGCTTGAGCTGTCAGCGCCGCCTGCCGCACATTGCAACCCCAGACAACGACACGCCTGAACAAAAGCCTGTCGCAGAGGTCTTGCCCGTCACACTCAGCCAGTGCATCAGCAGCAGCCACGCAACCCCCGTGCAGCTCTGGCACTCCTCGCAAACTGCCAGCAGGCTCTGCAGCTATACAGTCCGCTGCCCCTCGCCCCGCGTGCCAAGTGTGGCCTGTGTCTGGCGTACTGCCCTCCACACCTTTTTTAAAGTGTCCCTGCACGAAACAACTGGCTGAGCGGGAAGTGGCGCAGGGCGCGCCTGCCGCACGGCGCCGCGCCCTTCACGCTCTTCTACCTCTCGGCGCTGCTGCACAACCCCGCGTCCATCGCGTGCTCGTGCTTCATCGGCGTGTCGGACGCCGCGCGCGCGTTCTGGCGCATGCTGGACGTGGTCCTCATCTTCACCTGCGCCGGCGCGGGGCCCGCCGCCGCTCCCGGCCTGGCCCGTGGCGCCGCAAACTGTGAGCATTGTGCCGGCGTGTCCGGACTGCCCGCTAGCGCCTGGGCGCTCTGCCCTCTGCGGGCAGCCCTGGGTGGCACCTAGCGGGGAGCTCGGCGGCGCGCGGTGGTCGCCCGGCCTTGCATGTGCCAGTTTGGCTGGCTGCGTGGCCGCTTGCCAGCGCCTGGCGCTCTGCACCCTGCGGGCAGCCCTGGGTGGCATGCAGTGGGCGCTTGGGCACCGCATGGTGCTCGCCGGCCTCGCGCGCGCCAGCGAGCTCCGACGCAGCTAAGCCCTAGCGCGGCGCGCAGTGCCGCGCGGCGCGGCGATGGCCTGGTTCGTGTTCGAAGGGCAGCCGCTGCTGTTTGCGAGCTACCTGCTCGCGCTCGCGCTGGACTACATCTACTGCGTCGCGTCCGCCGTCGTGTACCGGCGCGTGCGCGAGATCCCGCGCCGGCAGCTCGTCTGGGACGTCGGCTGCATCATCCTAGGCGCGCCCATCTGCCTGCGTCCGCGCCACGCCGCTGCAAGCAGCGATGTGCTGACCAGGCGCTGCGCCATCCTAGGCTGCGCAGCGCTCTGCAGGCCGCGCGCCTGCGTGACTGTGACGCCGCTGCCTGCGCCGAGGCGTGCGGTCGCCCAGTCCAGCCCTGTCTGCTGCGTGTGGGCCCACGCTCTGCGCCCCCGCACCTTGCACCGTGCAATGCGAGTTCAAGCCAGAGCGGTTACGCCCGCAGTCGCTGCTCTATCCAAACCATAAGCCGTATCACAGCTCGGCGCCCGGTGCGCGCCGTGCGCAGGCTACACCGCGCCGCTGGCATGGCAGGCGGCGCGTGAGGCGGCGGCGGGCGGCGTGGGCGCGGCCGGCGAGGCGCTGGCCGGCGTGGCCGCCTGCCTGGGCCTGAGCGCGTACGTGACCTCGCAGCACGTGCCCGAGCGCTGGCACCCCGGCCGCTACGACCTGGTCGGGCAGAGCCACCAGGCGCGCGGCCCGGCGGCGCGCCGCCTTCCGCGAACTTGCACCGCCCGGCCTCTATAAGACGCGTGACACAAAGTGAGCTGACCATGCATGTGCCCATGCCCTCGTGCTTTTGGCGCGCCTGTGTGTGCTCGTGGAGGCGGCGCACTTTTCTGGCGCTTGTGTGCAAGGTTACAACCTACCCGTTGAGTTGATGTGCTTTTATGTAAGCATGCCATGAGAAACCCTACCCTGACGCTTGTGCTCTGCGGCGGCCTAGGTGATGCACGTGCTGGTGATTGCGGAGTACGTGCTGGAGTTCCTGTTTGTCGCGCGCATGGCCCTGGCAGCCGCGCCGCCGCGGTCTCCAGTTGCCGGGGGCGCAGCCGGCCTGTAGCGCAGCCGAATGCACCTGCCTAGCGGTGGGAGGCGCGTGGGAGCGCGGGAGTGAGCGAGCGTGATCGACTGAGGGGAGAGAGTGGTGCATGGTGGAAGCGCGCGTGTTCAGAAGAAAACGTGTTCAGAAGAAAATGTGTTCAGATGAAAGCTGGTACGTCTGGCTGTAAGGATGCACGCTAGCACAAGCATGCACGCTCTCCTGGCTGGCATGCTGTCAGGGGAGTGCGGTGACGAGAGGGGATATGCCCAGTTACACCGGTCGCCACTCCTGCACAGCATCATTGCACGCTCTGCTGCCGCTGGCAGCGCACACCGGGCACACCGCCCGGCAAGCGGCCGGCGAGCCGCGTGCCTGGCTACCCCTCCCCTCCCAGGTCCGCCGCTTCATAGCGCAGCTCCTCCGCAGCCTCAGCCACAGCCGCCGCGGCCGCCTCCAGGGCCTGGCGGCCCGCAGCAGGCAGCCCCTCGCCGCGGCCAAGCCCAAGCACTGCACCAGCATTGTCTGACCGCTGCCACCCAGTCCCTACAGGAGCACTGAATAACAGTGTTAAGCAGGCGCGCCTGCGTGGCCTCAGCGACCGCCGCCTGATACTCCGCCTGCGTCGGCTCGGGCGCGCGCGCGCAGCACCGCGGCGCGCCGGCGGCCGCGTCGCCAGGGTCCAAGCCCTCGACTTCCTCTGCGCATGCGTGACCCCGGTGACTTGGGAAGAGCGCCACAGAAGTGCAGGTCACACGCGGCGCGGCTCGCACGCCTTGACGCTGCGCCCTGGGTGCTCCGCATGTGCACCGCGGCACACTCTGCACAGCATGGTGCCAGGACAGGGTTGCCTACCCCGCCCTTACCCGGCCCTACACTAGCAGAGAAGCTGGCAAGCAAACGAGGACCCCAACAGCCTGGGCCCGGTGGTACCTTCGCGCGCCACCGCCACTCACCGCGCAAGCACAGAGCGCATGGCGCGCGCAGCGCACACACCCAGAGGCGGTGCGGCACGAGCTAAGCCCGGCGCGGAGCGCACCGCTGGCTGGCGCGCCCGCGAGCGCGTGCCCGAGCGGCTCGGGCCGCTGCCAGCTGAAGCCGCCGTCAGCGGACGCCTTCTTCAGCGCCTGCGCTGGTTTTGGCACGGGACATCACTGCCACAGTGATAGGATTAGGGTAGGGGGTGAAAGCTGGGCAGACAGCCTCACTGCCACAGAGATGGAGACTAAAACAAAATGGCACAAGGCTAGATGTGCTGCCACAGAGCGGCAGGCCTGCGCCTGCATGCTGATGCATTGGGTGCTGAGCAGGCAGCCACGCGCCAGCGCTGTGCACGGCGAGGCCGCTGGCCCGCAGAGCCCACGCACGCACGCGCTGAGCGCCGGCCGCGTAGGCGACTCGGCACAGCGGCGCCGGGCCACGACTAGGACCCGCCAGGCGCGCTGCACGCCTGCAGCACAAGCGTGAAGCGGAGCACGTCGCGCTCGCCGTCCTGGCTGGCGCGCAGCAGCGCCGCCAGGTCCGGCCGGCGCAGGCGCCCCGCCAGGCCGGCCTCCAGGCCGCGCACGACGCCGTTGACTGCCTGGAACTCGGCCGTCGTCTCCGCCATCAGCTGCCTGCCACGCTGCACCCGGCCTCGGTACTTTGGCCGCTTCCCTGCGGTCCTCACCTGTCTGCTCTGCCTCACCGCCGGCGCACTCATCGCCTTGCCAGCTCCAGGCCACACAGGGCAGCACCCGATCGGCCGCGCCAGTGCGGGGCGGCGCGTGCGCCCCCGACGCCGCGCCCGCCGCACCGGAACGCCGCCTCGTCGCGCGTGCGCAGGTAGCGCTGAAAGCCGGCGCCGAACGCGGCGTGCTGCCGCGCGCGCCGCTCCTGCGCCGCGCGGAACGCCGCCAGCGCGGCGCCCGCGTCCTCGGGCCCGCCGCGGCGCTCGGCCGGGCCGCCGCCGGCGGCCTCGCCGGCGGGCGCGCTGCTCTGGGGCAGCTCCGCGTGGCCGCTGCCGGCGCTCTGGCGCTGGCCGGCAGAACCCAACTCTGCCGCGCCACCGCTTTCGCTGGCGGTCTCCATCCTCACAGGCGACTCAGCTTGGCCGTTGCTATGGGAGTGGACGCGGCCGTCATCGTGCTGCTCTGCTTCTCGGTCTGCGGTGCTCGCCATCTCTGCTCGTCCCTTGCCGCCTGCCGCAGGGAGTGCGGTGTGGCGAGCCTCGCGCGAAGGCAGACAGACTCATGACGACTTCCAGGCGCGGCAAGCTGGTCGCACTTGTCACCTTACTGCCAGCAATATCTCAGGTGTGCTATGTCGTGTGCGCGCCTGCCGGCGCTTGCTCAGCTCTTGGCCGGAGGCTGGTAGGTGTTCTCCTCGCCAAACTCCTTGAGGCGCTGCTCTAGCCACTCCACCACCGTCGGCTGCACGAACAGGCGCGTGTCGTCCAGGTCGTAGATGATGAACTTCTCAGCAGTCGGCTTGGCCTCGTTCAGGCTCACGATGAACTCGCGCGTCGGCTCATCGCTGCGGGGCGCCGCCGCAAGCGGTGTGTTATATCTGCTCCGCAGCCACGCACACTAGTGCTGGTTGGACAGAAGATTCCTTGCACTATAGGGAGCAGCATGAAGCCTTGGAACAATAAATGCTCAAGTGTCACGCGGCGCACCACTCAAGCAGGACGCCGTGCAGGGCGGAAACCATCACTCATGGGCTTGCGCAGGGCTTGCGTGCTCCTTGCTTCCTAGCTAGATCTGCAGAGTATAGCACACATATAGCACACATACAGCCTGCGCTCCATGAAGCGCTTTGCAACTTGCAAAGCGAAAGTAGGGTCCTCTTTTTTATCAAGGCGTTTAAGGGCCCCGGGGAGTACATCACGCGCGCGACAGACCTGCGCGACCAGCTGCTGTCGGCCTGGAGCGCTTTGCAACTTGCAAAGCGAAAGTAGGGTCCTCTTTTCTATCAAGGCGTTTAAGGGCCCCGGGGAGTACATCACGCGCGCGACAGACCTGCGCGACCAGCTGCTGTCGGCCGGCTATGAAGTTCGCGAGGTTGAGGTGGTGTTGTCTGTGCGCAATGGGCTGCCAGAGAACTACGCAATGATCAGGACTGTGCTCGAGCAGGCGCAGATCCTGCTTCTGCTCGAGCACAGGCGCAAATCCTGCTTCTGCTCGAGCACAGTCCTGATCAAAGCGTAGTTCTCTGGCAGCCCATTGAGCACAGACAACACCACCTCAACCTCGCGAACTTCATAGCCGGCCGACAGCAGCTGGTCGCGCAGGTCTGTCGCGCGCGTGATGTCCTTCAGTGTCTCCCCGGGGCCCTTGACCAGCAGGTTCATCTCCTGTTTGAGCTGCATCTGCCGCGCAGTGCTCTGCGCAGCATACACGCTTTTTAGCGTGGCCCACCCCCCCCCCCGATGCCACAAATCTCCTCGCCCTCCTCGAACTGCTCACCGATGCACGCCAGCAGCTGCGCGCGCGCGACGCGCTCTCAGGGCGCGTCATCCACGAGTTGCACACGGAGGGCACCCTCTGTGCGCTCAACGCTGCATGCCTCTGCTGCACAGCAAGGCCCTGCTTTAGACTACACCGATGGGCTGCTGCCGCTCTTTCCCTTCCACGCACTGCTCCCGCAAAGCACGCCCGCGAATATGCGGGCTGCGCGCCTAGCCGCTTGCATGCAGCTGAGGCCATGCAGGCTATCTGAGGCCTGCCGCACCACCAGCGCCGGGGTAGTTTGCAGGAGTCCCGGCTAGCGCGGGGCAGGGCACCGCATACTGTTGGTCTTAGCCGCGGGCGAGTCCAGGACATAGCACACAGGTGGACCACGCAAGTGTTAGGCACAAGAGGGTAACTCCTAAGGCTACCTCCGACACGCAAACAACTACCAGCCATGGGCCGGCGCAACTGCTACCTTGACGTTGTGCGGCGCTCGGGCTGCTGGGTGTGAGCACAGAGCACTGCTGCACACCAGGCGGGTCAGGACCACAACGGGTCCACACCGCATTGAGCCAGTAAGTGTCCAGAGTCTGCTTGTTGTTCGGGCTGCGCGGGATGAGCACGGTCCACTTGCCGCCGTGCTCGCAGGTGGGGTCCTCCCACTTGGGCTCCACGCCTTCCTTGAAGAGGTGGAAGTCCGTGTTGGGCCCCAGCCAGCTCGGCGGCTTTATGTTATTGTACAGGCTGCCAAGAAGCGCACGCACCAGTCAGGCGCCAGTTGTACAAGGTGCGAGCCCAGCAGCTGCCCAGTCCGCTCCGCCTCTGCAGTCTAGGACCTATGCTACAAGCGCATGGGCGAAGCACAGCTTGCACGCCTTGACATGGCCTTACAGATGTACTGCAAGAACACGAGGTGGACAGACAGTGAGCCAACACATATGAAGCTAACACACTTGACGCTGGTGGCACATCGCCGCCAAGCATGGGTACTGCCGGGCGCGTGCACAGGCAGGCAAAGCTCAGCCACAGGCCCGCACCACCAGAAGTCCTCCACAGTGTCAAACGTGTACACCGCGCGCAGCGTCTGCCCCCACGTGCTCTGCTTCTGGCCGCCGCCCTTCGGGTTGTCAAACCACAGCGTCCACTTGCACTCCAGCGGGTGCTTCTTTGTAAAGTCGGGCTCGCCCTCGCGCTCTGCCGCGATCTCGCCGTCCTCGCGCGCCGTGCTGGTCTCCCCCGCCTTGCGCTCGTCTTCTGCTGCCATTGCGCTGTGATTTCTAAAGCTAAACAGCGATCAGGCTTTCTCAAATAGAGAACAGAGCCAATGCCTTGCACCTGGGCGGCCAACCCTGACCTTGCCCTAGCTTTCTGACTGGTGAGTGCTGGCCTGTGCTCAAGACAGCAAGGCCTTCCTGCACCCTCCGGATCTGCTTATACCTGTTTGAAAAACCTTAAAGCTCTTGCATGCCACTGTAGCATGCATACGCGTATGCACAGCCTGGTGTGCGGAGCGACGGGCAGGTGATCATGTGCGATGCTCGCGGCTGTTACCAGAGCCCTGGCTGGCGCAGGTCCACCGCTTTGCAGATGCGCATACGCCACGTCTATGCCTAAGTTGGTAGTACACGCAGCGCCACCGGCCTGGCCCGGCATGGGCTGGTCGCGCGCCGGGGGATCTGTGCGCGGCGTGCATATGCCTGCAATGGCGATGCGCGCGCCCTGGCCCGCCTCGCCGCCGCCGTGGCATGCGCCGCGGCACGCGTCCACACACGTGCGGCATTCGCCGCCCCCGGTGCTGCACCGCGGCTTTGGCTCCGCATGGCGCGGCGACGACCGAGGCACCAGGCGCGCACAGGGTCGGAGGTGGTCCCGTGCTGGCTCATCTGCGGAACCGCGCAAGCTGTTGACTCGCGCTGATGCTGCGGAATATGCCTGTTCAGGAGGCCAGACCCGCCGCACGTGGCTGGCGGTGCGGCCGTGGCGCCGCCGCTGCCGCCGCTGCCGCTCACCAGCAAGAAGGAGTCGCAGGCGTACCAGCGCGAGCTGCACACGGTCACTGTGGGTGCGCCGCGCCGCCGCAGCAGAACGGCTAGTGCGCTGCGCGCCGCCAGTGCGGCAGCGAGTGTGCACTGGTATCGCGCGCCAGCCTTTCCAGAGCAGTTAGTTTATATAGAGTACGGTGCGAGCGCGAGCGCACTGGCTCGAGCCAGACCGCGCACAGTCGCCGTGCGTGCATGGCTGTGCCGCCGCTGCCGGCCAGCGTGTGCGCGCGCGGCGTTACAAGGCACGGGAGCTGCTGGAGGTGAAAGTGCAGCTGGTGTCCCTTCCAGGGTTACGAGCCTGCCGTAGTAGCACCCCGTCGCCCAAGGAAAAGCTGACCGGTGGTCTGTGTTGGCGGCAGCAATCTGCGCCAACCTGGTGATCTTTGCGGCGAAGCTGGCTACGTACTTTGCGTCGGGCAGCAGGTGAGCTCCTGAATGCCCTCTGCGGTGTCGCACAGGGCAGAGCGGGGCCTGACGGGGGCTGCCTGCGCAGTGCCATCCTGGCTGAGACGGTGCACTCTGTGGTGGACACGTTCAACCAGGCGCGCTTGGCCCTGTGCCCCTCCAGAGGCAGTCGCATGCAGGGCTCTCTTCCGCTTGCAGGGCTCCTTCCCCAGCAATGAGTCAAGTGACAGAGACCATCCAGACATGGGTGACCTGTGTCCAGCAGCACTGTTTGCAGCTGATATGCATCGTGCGCAGGTTTTGCTGAGGGTGGGCATTGTCCGCTCCAAGCGCGCTCCCACGCGGCAACATCCATACGGGTGCGAGCTCCCTCTACAGCACACGCATGCCATGCGATGCCGGTCAGAAGTAGGCAGGCAAGCGCGGCCGCCCTCTGCAAATGCTTGCCCCGCGCAGCGCTGACAAACACCGCGCCTGGCTTCTACAACACAGTCAGCAACCCGGCCCTGAGCTTGCGGACATGCATTATGGCTGTGCAGCACCCGGCCTGCGGCACTGCGCTCAAATGCGTTCCTTGTGGCAGATCCTGTGCTCAGGTAAACCAGGTGACCAGGGTGACAGCAGGGCTCAAGCCCACCCATAACCCCACATCTCACCCAGGTACATGAAGGACAAGTTCGTGTGGTCGCTGGTGTCGGCGGTGGGCATCTTCTGCCTGGGCGCGGGGCTGACGTGCGCGCACGGCCTCAACGCGCTCATGGCGCCGCCGCCGCACCTGGACAACCTGGGCTACGGGTTGGCGGGTGCGCCCGCGGGCCCGGCCGGCGCGCTCGGGGACCTGCCTCTGCTCGCCCACCGCACGCCAGCAGCTGCCAGGCGGGCAGGGGGGCCTGAATCATGGCGCCAGTGCATGCGCGCGCGACTGCGCCTGCTTGTTGCAGCGATAAGCAACGGGCGGCAGCCCGGCGGCGCGGCGCATGTGCTGCGTGCACATAGCCCTGTTTCACGCCCTGGTGCTGTGCGCGCAGTGCTGGGGCTGTCGTTCGTGGTGGAGGGCTACAGCCTGCTGGTGGCCACGCGCTCGGTGGTGGCGGGCGCGGCGGCCGCCGGCCTGGGCACCATGGAGTTCATCAAGCGCGGCATGGACCCCACGTCCATCGCCGTCATGCTCGAGGACGGCGCCGCCGTGACCGGGCTAGTCATTGCCGGTGCGGCGGTCGCCTTAGGCACGTGGCGTTTGTCAGGCGAGGAGGGAGGAGATGGAGAACCAGTACAACTTGAAGAAACGCTGCAAGCAAGTGTGCTGAAGCTTGTGCTTGCCAGGAGCGTGCCTAATGCAGTGCGTCTGCCAGCAGATTAGAAGGGCGCCGTGCGGCGGCAACTGGCCTCGGCGCCGGCGCGATGCGAGCCAAACCAGCATGCGCACCGCAGGCAGGCAGCGCGTGTGTCACAGGGTAGGGTTACCAACCTAAACCCTGGGCGGCCGCGGCAGGCGTGTCCACCTGGGCGACGCACATGACGGGCCTGGCCATGTACGACGCGATCGGCTCGATCACCATCGGCCTGCTGCTGGGCTGCACCGCCGTCTTCCTCATCGGCCAGAACCGCTCGCTGCTCATCGGTGCGCGCGCGCCCTGCTGCCCGGTGGCTGCGCGAGCTCGGCTCGCAACGGCGTCCGTGCCTGTGTGACTGTCTGTGTGAGACACACGGCGCTCTGTTGCATCTGTGACAGACACGGATCTGTGCTATGTTTGTGAGACACACGGCTCTTTGCTTTTTATAAGATTTTTATTCACTCATAAAAAGCAAGAGCGAAGTGTCTCACGAACATAGCAAAGAGCCGTGTGTGTCACATGTACAGCAAAGAGCCGTGTGTCTTACAAACAGTCACACAGTTACGGCAGCCGCAGCCAGTTCCTGCTGGATTGTGGCAGGCCACCCATGTTTTTGTGTTTACAACCTCGCGGGGGGGCACGTCTTGGTCGTCACGTCTTGCGGGCCTGCTTCAGCGCGCCTCTGCGCAGCCCAATCAAGCGCAGAGCTTGCCAAATAGTGTCTGCTATAACATGATGAGTGTGTCCCAGCAGAGGTGCACTGCCACGCTCTGCAAGGGCATGGGGAGCGCTGGCTTTGCAGCGCCTGCCGAGTTGTGCCAGCTGCCAGCGGGCGCGTCAGTGCCAGGGCGCATGCACAGCGTCCGCGAGCCGACGCCTGCGCGGCGCCCAGGCCGTGCGATGAACCCGCACGACATGCAGCGCGTACTGTCGCACCTGAAGCGCGACCCGGTGGTCAAGGCGGTGTACGACGCCAAGAGCGAGGAGATCGGGCCCAACATCTTCCGCTTCAAGGCGGAGATCGGTGCGGGGGCCTCCCGGCATGGGCAGGCAGTGGGCGGATATTGGTGAGGGGGCCTCCAGGCGTGGGCAGGCAGTGGGCGGAGATCGGTGAGGGGGCCTCCAGGCGTTAGCTGCCAGTGCGCCGTCGTTGACACTGCCGGGCCGCGGCGGCTGCGCCTGACCTGCGCGGGCACTTGTACGCGTGCACTGCTCGACGGACTGCCGGGTTTGCCAGGGTCATGCCGCAAGCTGGCGAGCGGGGCGGTGAGAGCGGCGACATAGAGCGCGTGCACGGGGCTCGCCAGGCAGTGTGCCCAGGGTCGGGCGCGCGAAGACAGGCACTGAAAAGTCTCTGAGGTTGGGCGGTAACAGCAGCCAGGGTAGGGCGGCCCTGCAGGGTGAGCGCTGTGCTAAGGCAGGGGCGCCGCGCCGCGCAGAGTTCCACGGCGAGCGCATCGTGGAGATGCACATGCAGCGCCTGGGCGGCAAGGAGCAGCTGCTGGCGCAGGTCTACAGCGCGATCGCCACGCGCCGCGACGACACCGTGGAGCTCGCGCTGCGCGCGTACGGTGCGCCCCGGCGCCTGTGCGTGGCGGCCCGGGCCCTTCGGCAGGCTGTCCGGCAGTAGGCGCGCAGCAGACGCTGCTGTGAGCGGCGTACTGGCATGTACGCCTGGCAGCAGCGGCGGGCGCGAAGAGCAGGGCTGTTTGAAGGCGGGAACTCACGCTTGATGTGGCGCTGTATGGGCTGCTGGCAGGCATGGCGCTGATCGAGGGTCTGGTGACTGCAGGCAAGGACATGGTGGGCGCGCTGGGCGCGGAGGTGGACCGGCTGGAGTCCGAGATCAAGCGCGTGATGCCCGGCATCCGCCACATCGACCTGGTGCGCATCCCTGCGGGCATGCACTGCTGCATGAGAGGTCTGATTTATGACCCAGGCCTCCATTTTTATGCACAGACACATGGAGGCTAGACAGCGCCATTGCATTTGCTGACACACTGGCAGGCAGGGTCGCAGCAAAGGCGACTGGCAAATCGAGAGCACTTTGCGCAATGCTGCTCTGTCCACAGCATGCATGCGCACAGTGTGCAGTTTGCTGGCTGGCGGCCATCAGGTTGCTTTGCCTTCATGCATGCTGGTCTCGGACGAGCAGGAGACGGATCGGGGACGGCACGACAAGAAGACGCTGAAGGAGCGCAGCCTTTACTCTGTCGACTCCGACCCGGAGCACACCATGGCATCCTGCCAGACGCCGTCGTAGGATCTGGCTTCGGTCTGGTAGCGCCCCTGGCGTGTGCAGCCAGGTAGTGCTCGCAGCCTGCCCTGCCCCGGGCGGCAGCGTGCAACCCCGTGTGCCCACTGGCTTTCCAGCTGTAGGTTGTAGGGCCCAGGTGATTGGCGTTCACTAGATGCAGACCTGGGCGCAGGCACTGTAATGAACGTATGCATGGGGATGTGAAAGTGGAGACATCACTCCGTAAGTCAGTGTAGTTGTGTCGGGAATTGAAACTGCTGCATAATTCTGTGTATGCATGGGGATGTGAAAGTGGAGACATCACTCCGTAAGTCAGTGTAGTTGTGTCGGGAATTGAAACTGCTGCATAATTCTGTCAAAATGCAGGCCAGATCAGGCAGAAAGGGCTGGATGCACCTGACCGGTCAGAGCTGCATTCACTCGCACAACACAACTGACCTCGACGTTCAGGCAAAGAGCGGGAGCTGGCAGTTCAGACATCGAGCAGTGCTGCCTCTGATGTCGCAGAGCCTGCTCTGCAGGGCGACAGCAGGGGCCTGGTGAGCCAACAGGATTGCCATCAGTCACGGCGCTGCGACGCTGGCTGGTTTTTGTCGCGCTGCTGAGGCTGCTTTCTGGTCCGCGCCTTGCTCAGATTGATGACTGACTTGCACTTGCAAAGCTTTCATTTCGTTGTCTTGCTGCTCCTCTGTCATACCTCGCCGCTCTTTTGGCAGGCTTTGCAACCTCTTGACATACAGTAGTTGACGGTGTGTGCGCTCGGCAGTGTACCTGGGTGTGTTCCAGCATAGCTACTTCAAGTCCCACCTTTTCGACCTCCAGCCGGTGCTAGGTACGCCTGTGTGCGTTTGGCAGCGCACAGCATATATTAGCTGCTGCAGTGCCACCCATGTGCGTGCATAAGACCTTTGCGAACGCAGTCAACGAGCTGTATGGCCGGACATTTGCAACCTGGACGCTCACGACTTGCGCTCTGTGCCTCATCTGCGCCAAGAACCCTCACGTGAGGGCAATATATGGTGCGCTATGCCAGTTCATAGCTCCTGACTCCCCTGCTTTGAGCATTGCCCGCGTCTGCCGACGCCCGGACGGCCTGCTGCAGCATCGCCTACACAGTGTGTGGGGTTGCAGGCGCGACTCTCCTCTCCTTCGTGGCGGCGCTGGTGCACTTCACCATAGAGGTCCTTGTGTATAAGACCATGAGTCTGCGGAGTGCGGCCAACCCACTCATCGTGGCCGGCGCGCCCTCCTGAGCCAAGAATCTGCTACAAAAACTAAAGTATGTACAACAGGCTGGGCTACGCAGTCCCCCTCTGCAGGGCAGCGGGCATGCTCTGCCCCCTCATCGAGGACGCCGGGACTAGGCCACTACATGGTCATGCAGTATTCGAGCCCCTCCCCCTTGTGCATGTGAGCTCTGGTGAGTCAGGCGCGCCTGGTGGCAGGCGTGTCGACGCTGTGGATGGGCGCTGGCTGGAACTATTACACCAACCTGTCCACCGAGTCAGAGTGCGCACCGCATCCCTGGTTCACGCGTCATCGCGACTACATGCTGCACAGTATGCATTCTCATTCCTGCTGTATAAGATTTCTTTATGCGAGCTTGAGAGCGCACTGCATTTTTGAGTTTTCCAAGCTGCATACACGCACGACTTTGCAGGCACAAACTTTGCGTAAGCATGTGTGAGCTGCGTACTGACTTTCAACTGGCAGACGCTCATGCCCGGGCTTCTGCCTGTGCAGGGCGTCAGAGGACCACGAGTCGGAGAGCGTGCTCCACCCCCCAAAACAGGAGTGAGCGCGAGCGGCGAGTGCATGTGCAGCTTTGCATGGGATGCAATGTGCTGCGGGGTGCCTGTTCAGAAGCATGCTCTGCAGCCCTATCTCGGCCTCTGAGACGCATGCACGCTATGCTGTCTCGCGCTCCACATGGGCCATGTTGCGGGGTCATTGCCACATCGCAGGTATTGCAGGGCATTTGACGCGTGCCTTTCCGCATGATGTTGCCTGTTGGGGACCTTGCTGTGATTGCTCTGACCGGTTGACGGTGCTTCTGGGCTTGTTGCTGCCCATCTGGTTGAGCAGTACATACGAGCAGGTGCTTATCAGACGCTCAAGTACATGCACGCCTTGGAGGCACAGCCGTATCAGTGTTTCAAAACTGTACACGCTCGAGGTGCAGATGGCAGCCAGCCAACCAGAACAGTCATCAGACGTGATATGGTACAGCTCGAGACAGGATGCACACGCGTTGTGTGGTGCATGCGCGATGCAGAGTGCAGCAGCCTGCAGCACACTTGACAGGATGCATATCATGCGTACACTTGGCAAGCCGCAGCCCTGGCCTGTGCTCCCCTTCATGCTGTTGCTAATACGATGGGACCGTTGAACTTGGGCTGGCGGAATGGCTGGCAGACATGCTTCCAAGGTGTGGTGACAGGACTCCGCTGTCCCAGTGCTGCGCGGTCGTTCACGGCATCGCAGCGCAGCGCCGCCCCAACGCGCCTCAGTCCCGGACGGTGTTCAGGCGCACCACATCGTAGTTCAGCAGCGCCGCAATGGTCACCCAAACCTGCACATCAGGGGCACCCCGTATCGTTCAAGGATTGTGCAGAGATGACAGGCGATGGAGCAGCCCATGTGCCAAGAGCTTGGACCCATTAGGGCATGTGCAGCCTCGCCAGACGCACACCTGAGTGGGAACCATCAGCAGCCCTGCCGTCGGCTCGATGTCGTAGAAGCTGGCGATTGTGCCTGCAGGCGCGCACAGGGCGCATAGGGCATAGGGCATAGGGCGCTGGGTGCACACCCGCGCACGCGCACTCGGGCCACCTGGTACAGCTCCTTCGGCAGCAGGCATGCTACCATGCAGCCGCCTCTCCGCACAGCCAGCAGCGTTTCGGGGCGTGCGCGGGTGCAGGGCGCCGGCGCCGCACCAGCCACCGAGAGCCAGAAGGCGCCCATCCACTTCAGGCTGGGCTTGAGCTCCCGCCGGCCGAAGAACACCACTGCGCGCGCCCTCAGCCGTCCACGACTCAGAGCCTACCAATGGCAGATAATACCAGCACCGCTTGCACCCTGCCATGCCGGCGCGCAGGCAGCCAGTCTGGCCAGCCTGGCCGGCGGCGCAGCCGCAGGCGGGACGCGCACCGTTCCACCAGTTGCCCAGGAAGAGGTGCAGGCCGAACACCGAGAGCGGCAATGCCAGCTTGTTGCGGTCGCCCTTGGCGCTCTTCCAGACCAGCCACAGTGCCGCCTGTCCTCCACAAACAGGAAACCTCGCTGCTGCTCACGAGATGCACTCAGCAGTGCGGCAGCACTGAATAGGGGCGTGCGAGCGTAAGCACTCCTTGTCAGAGCCAAGATAGCGGCTCGCGACCAAGAGCATGTCAGCAGCACAGCCCCCCAGCCGCAGGAGACAGCAGCAACACAGTCCAGCACGTCCTCTGGCGAACGGCTCAGGAAGAGCAAGGAGCACATCTGGCACTGGGGTGGCCACAGCACCAGGCCAGCAGGGAGCTCAAACGTCTTTTTTGCGCACCGACTGCATCACCTTCAGCGGGATCCAGACAGACGGGAACCTGCGACACGCATATGCTAGACTCAAGTTGAGCACCTAAAACCAGCATAGAGGCATGGCCCCTGCTGCCGCAAAGGAGGCTGACACAGCAAGTCCATGCTGTTATCAGAACGAGTGGCGGGAACTCACACCCACGGCGGCGGGTGATAGCTGCGGCGCAGCACACAGAGTTGTGTTAGTACATGCCCAGTGACGCGTTGTGCAGAGCAGCACACACGGCAGGGCAGGGCTACAGCGGCACGCGGCACTGGTCGCACTCTGGCTTGCGCAGCTTGGTGTACCACGTCTCGTAGCTGTCCGTGTACGGCGGCACGAGCTGGCCAGCGCCAAACACAACAGCCGCGGCGGCCAACAGCCCCAGGTCCGGTCTGTAGCACGAGTGCCCCGCTGTTAGCAGCATGGAGAGTTGCGCAAGCACACATGCACGCAGTGCATTGGCTAGCTTTTGGTTCTCCCCGCGGGTCAGCTTGACCACGGGATACGCTTGTGCTTGCATAACACAAATCTCGCACAACGTACACAGCATGTGCCTGTTGCGCGGGCAAGGACGTGGTGCGATCACGAACGGTGACATCCCCCACGGTGACGCGCAGGGGCGCTTTCGCCACTGGCGCCTCGCGCATCTGAACGCAGCGCACTACGCCAAGCAGGGGCGCACGGCGGCAGCGCTGCCAGCAGGCCGGGCTGCCGGCGCTCATACGCGGACGCTATCACCCCGATGAACCTCATCCTGCTGTGTGCTGGTTGGTCCTCTCTGGTATCAGTCCACCCACTGAAGGGAATTTTTCAATCCAAGTCAGTGTGGCTGGTCCGGAACCTACCTGCGATGCCCGTAACGGGAGTTTTCAACACACATCAGCCCAGAGGCTGCCTCAACACTCCTGTGCCGAAGGGAGGCTGTTCCCAACATCTAAGGAGTCGGTGGTGCTGTAACAGACCAGCAGAGCCCGCCCCCCAGGCTCTTATCCAGGTTACGAGCGCATGTGGCGCGTCCTGAGGACGGTGGGGTGTCGCTGCTGTTGCACGGGGAGAGACGCGCAGGCGCGTGCTATAGCCGCACTGTTAGACGGAGTCAACCCTTGGAGCCTCCGGCCGGGGAGGCAGGTCTGGGGGGATGCTCACGCTACCAGCCCGAACGGCATTGACACATTCTACGACTCAACCGTGGAGCAGTTCGCGCTGCAGCCGTTGGAGGTGCTGTCGCTGCGGCAGGTGTGCCTGGTTCGCGGCACGCGGCAGCATTTTGTTATGTACATCAGTGCACACCTTCCGCCGGTGCTTGCGCAGCATCAGCGGGCGCTCTGCGTTTGCAGATGCTCGAGTTTGGAAAGGGCGCGACGCACGATAGGGCACGGGTGCTTAAGAGCGCCAGGCACGCGCAGCGCGAGGTGCGCCCGCCCCTGCACAAACACAGGAATTGGCGACTGCCGTGTGACAAGGCCTGGCCTCGTTGTCAAGAGCAGCTGCAAGTAAGCATAACCTGCTGTGAAGGCTTGGCAAGATAAGCCAGTCCAAGGCTGGCATGGCCTGACCTGCGCTCACTCTTCGTGCGCAGCTGCCCAAGCGTCTGGCGAGGCGGCTCATGGACCTGCAGTTCCTGCCGCACATCTTTGTAAAGAACCCGCACATCAGGCGCGTGTATGACGCGTACCTGCACGCGTTTGACACGCTGCGCTCAATGCCGCTCGTGGTCACGCCCGAGGACAACGCGCGCCTGACAGACGTCCTCCAGCGGCTTGTAGATGAGCACGGTATGCCACGGTACTCCAACCCTCAAGACCACCGTATGCGCCAAGCGTTCTCCCCGCTCAGCCTGTTAAAGGCGTCATCTGCCTCCCGTGTCCTTGCATGCATGCGTGCCTTACCATGACGTGCCACACGGCTAGCTCACTCGCGGTGCGGGGACCGCCCCCAGCGCCAATGCTGGACGCGTTGGCCGCCGGCCTGCGGGAGAGCAGCAGCAAACCATTCGTCGGGCCCAAGCTGCCCAACCTTGACGCCTTCTTTGACAGGTGCAGCCCACGCCTGTTTGTAGCCAGGCCTCGGTAAGGCTGAGGCGCATGTGGTGAGCAGCAGCCCATGCTTCAACGCAGCGCATTGAGACACCTGCATGCGCCTGTGGTCTCAAGGATCACCCTGGAACACGCATGGATGCAAGGGGCATGCGCTTTCTCCCTCCTATCGCATGGCGCATGGACTGCAGTGACGCTGTGCAGAAACCCGTGATGGTGACCGGTCAGAAGCAGTCACTGTCCTATTGTGCTTTTACAAGACACGGTGCATGCCCGCCCCGGCAGCCTTGCTCCAGCCTTACATTCAACGCAGGTGCCCACGCCGCTCTCACTGCGCAGCGCCTGCAAAGCAGAGCGCTGGCCCCCGTCCGACGGCCTCGCGCCCGCGCAGCATGCTGCGCTCGCGCATCAGCCGGCGGGTGATCGCGGAGCAGCACATCCACCTGGCGCAGCGCCGGCCGGGCTTCATCGGCGTGATCGCCACCGACTTCTCGCTGCGCGAGGCGGTCGACCACGCCGCGCGGCGCACGCAGCAGGCGCGCGCCCGCAGTGGATATGCGTGTTGCTGTTATACTCAGAAGCTTGCAACCAATGGCCTTGATGCAAGCGCCCGGGCTGGACAGCAGGTGCGCGCCTGCTTTGGACATGCCCGCTGCTGTCATGTTCAAAAGCTTGTATATTATGGCCTGAATGCAAGCGCCCAGCCCGGGCGCTTGCATGGCAATACCATTGTTTGGTCCATCTCACTCACTGTGGAATGGAGGCTGAGCAGGCATGCCAGGTGACCCATGCAGGCAACATGCTTGCTTCACAGGGTCACGCTCGCCACAGCAGCACTGCCGCAAGAGTGCATCGTCAGGGGTGGTGCAGCCTGGGCGCACGCGATGCCCGGCTGGCTGCTGGTGCAGGTCTGCACCGAGACGTATGGCTTCAGCGCCGACGTCGTGTGCACAGGCAACCTGCACACGTCGATGCCCTACATCCCCATACACTGCGACTACATGTGCGCGGCGCCTCTCATGGCACTGTAACTGCACCCCGCTCGCATTGCCTGCGCTGGACGAAAGCCAGACAGGCGGTATAGGCTCCCCTGCGCAGTTGTCCCTATTCTTGCCGTTTCCCCAGGCTGGCTGCATGGCATGCTTCAGGCTCCGAGCCAGGCTGGAGGTTCTTGTGCTGGCCTGAATTATGGGTGTGGCTCAGGTAGTTTGTTATTGAGTTTGTAGCACTACTACAGTCTTATGCGCATCAAGGTGCGCGTGCACCTCTCGAGCGCCCTGCGCACAGCAGCCGCTGCGCAGCTTGAAAGCTGCGACGCGCGCGACAGGCTGTTCGAGCTGCTGAAGAACGCCATGCGCGCGGTGGTGGAGGCGCACGCGCGCGCCGCGCGCGCCGGCGGCCGCCGCAGCGCGCTGCCGCCGCCGATCATCGTGCGCATCTGCGACGCGCCCGCCTCCGTCACGCTGCGCATCTCGGACCAGGTGCTCCGGGGCAGGGCGCCTTCAGTACCATAGGCTTGAGTGGCCGTCTCATAACGTCGGAGGCGTTTGGTGCAGGCCCGAGGCAGGACCTGTCTGAGCTGCAGGGTGCTCTTGGTCAGCTGCTTGCTGCAGCGCCGGCGCATCGGCGCTGCGCGCCTGGACGCGCGCGCCAGCGGCGCCAGTGCGCGTGCGAGGGGCGCAGCGCCGGGCACGGCCGCGCTGAGCCTGCGCACGCGCGCTGCTGTAGGGCGGCGGCATTCCAGATGCCGACCTGGACCGGGTGTGGAGCTACGGGTACACCACGGTGGACGACGCCGGCGCGAACTCCGGCCTGGCATGCCCTTGGCTCGGCGATGTAATGCAGCTCATGTGCGGCGCTGCAAATTGTGCACAGAAGAGTGCTTAATGACAGCCCTAACCTAACCCTAGCCATATCCCTTATAGGTGCAGCACTGTGTCCAGCAATGCAAGCATGCCGTAAGAGCTGCACCCAAGCAAGCCCCTCGCTGCGCAGGAGGGCAGCGGCGAGCATGCGGCAGCCTTTGGCGCGGCCATGGCGCAGGTGCGCCCGCCCGGCTGCGCTGCCGATCCGGCCACAAATGCCTGATTCCCCCGGCTCCGGGCGCCCCGCGGGACACGCTCCTGCAGGGCGTCCTCCTGCCAGCTGGGCGCCTTTGGAAGCCGGCCAGCTGTGCGCCGTACACCTGCCACGCATGCAGTGCCTGCACAAGCCTGCTTCATGTTGCATGCAAGACATAATGGCATGGCCGCATCTTTCCCGCCTGCCGACCTGTGTGGCCGCGCAGTTGGCGGCGCCCACAGGCAGCAGCGGCCGCTGGCGCATGGGCGGCCTGGGCTTTGGCCTGCCGCTGTCGCGCCTGTACGCGCGGTACTTTGGTGGCGCCCTTCCCCCCTGCTGCTGTTCACACGCAGCCCAGGCCACCTGCGGTCGGCGACTGTCTGACGCGCCTGAGTGCAAGCCTTGGAGTGGTGGGGTCGGAGCATGGTGCGAGCTGCGCCGCCCTTCACCACCCTTCTGGATGCTGCCGCACGTACCAGCGTGCCGGTGTTCTGTCCTGCGAGCCTCGGGGTTGCAGCTCTGGGCTGCAGTGAGGGCCTTGGGATGCCACCTGCACCAAGTTTTGACCCAACACGCCTGAGTGCGCCGAAGGGCGCGCGCACTCAAGGGCCTTTCCTTCCCTGTCTGCTGCAGGCGGCGACCTGCAGCTGGTCAGCATGCCCGGGTATGGCGTGGACGCATTCCTGAGCCTGCAGCACCTGGAGGGCGACTGGCATGAGCCGCTCGCCGAGGTGCAGTCGGCGCCGCTGCTCGCGCCCGAGCGCCACGCGCCGGGCTTGTACCCGTGACTGCGTGCTGCTGTGCCGCAAGCTGATGCCACGCAGTGTGTTTGGGGATAGCGGCAGCGTTCCATGGAAGGCTTGGTGCCTTCAGCTGCTTTAAAGAATAGTTCAGCCTGGGGTGCTGCTGTTTTTGCGTGCCATGCATGTGAGGAGGTCAATGTTTGCCTGATCTCAAGGTAAGCCCAAGAGTTTCGTGGCTTGCTCACATAACGTATGATGCTTGCACAAGTTGCCTCTGGTTGCAAGTCAAACTTTGGCACAGCCCTGTGAACGAAGTCTCCTCCAAGTCGCATTTCATCTTGCTTAAGTAATTGGAGTGGAGGTGGGTAGCATCAGTGCTGCATCTGCCGGCGTACATGTGAAGCACGGTGTGCAAAATATGTGGATGGCACGCATTACTAGGGCGCACTTTTGTCAATACTGCCCATGCGCCCCTAAGCGAGCAGGTGCCACTATCGAGTAGCGTGTATCGACGTTTTGCATGGTAGACGCTACCCTGGCTCCTGTCAGGGCGCCTGACTCAGCAGGAGCATGCCCCCTATCGTCTCCCTGTTGCGCTTGCCTCCGCTACAACCTCACACACAGTGACAGCAAGGGCGGCTCTACCCTCAGGCGTATGACATCACGTTCAGCTGCTAAATTTCAGCAGCCCCTAGCTGCCCAAGGCCTGCACATAACACGAACAACAGCTCTCAAGACTTGTTGGAAATTAGTTGACCCCTAGAAACTGTTGCATGTGGATCACAGCCTTCATCAGACCCACATCAGCCCTGCTCACACAGTGGCCAGCACATCGGCCGGCACATCCATGGCGTACTGAAGTTCGCACGCTGTGCAGAGCACCGTAAGCAGCGCCCGCGCCCCCCGCCAGCTCAATCGTCGATGAGGTTGGAGATGTCGCCGATGCGCGCGCGCGCGGCCCGGCGCGCGGCCTTGCCCTCGCGCTTGGTCTCGGCCTCGCGGAACATGCGCATGTTGGCCGGCTCCCACAGCGCACGCTCCAGCGCCCAGCGCCGCGCGTCCTCCGGCTGCGCGTCCCAGCGCCGCTCCGACAGGCCCAGCGCGCGGCGCGTGATGTACGCCTGCACGCGGTTCGAACGTACAGCTCTGTTGTCGCTGCCCTCCTAGTGCGCTCAGGTTGGCCACGCAGCAGGGCTTCCTGGGACGGTAAAGCCACAATGCAGCACGAGAGGCTGAACGCAGGCTGCTTCACATGAGCCAGTCAGACAAGCCCATTTCAGAGCGCGCTTTATGCTCGCTCGCAACGTAACAAAATGTGGGCTAATTGCAGCCTCAGCACACTCACACACACTGTTGACTTGAGTCGGGCCTGGCACCGGGCGGAGCAGGCCAAGGGCTCCACCTTTGCGGCGTCATCATACTCCTCCTTCCGGACGCGGTAGCGCATGAGCCAGTCGAACTGCCACGCGACGGCCTGCGCGGCATGGCGGGCTCAGGCCGCTGCCCGGCCCACGTGGCGCGCAGCTAGCTGCGCTGCGAGCCGCGGCGCCCACCACGCGTGCTGGCCCAGGTGACGGTGCATTCGCATGCCCGCTCCCCCTTGCCGAAGCACCGCACCCGGCGCGCTAGGTCGCAAGAGACACTGCTTTGGCAGGCCGGCGTGGCGCACAGGACGCAAACGCCGTTTGGCGTTGCGATGCCCTGAGGCCACCTCCTCTCACGACAAACTGGAGTCAACGCATGGGTCGCCAAGTCATGCCGAGCGAGCCAGCATGGCCCCTCCCCCACCGCCACCGCAGCGCGGCGCCGCGCCTTGCAGGCCGTGTACGGCAGCAGCGCGAGCTGCGCGCCCAGCAGCTCGCGCACGTCGGGCTTGGCAAAGCCGCCGCCGGCCGCGGACGCGGCCACCTCCGCGTCCGCCGCCGCCTCGGCCGCCTTCAGCTCCGCCTCCGCATCGCCCTGAACGCGTGGGCTCCCTGTCACCTGCTGCATCTATGCCCCCGTACCACCCCGTACGACGGTCTTGAGCTGCCAAGCAGAAGCATGCCTGCTTGTCCAAAAAGTGCTCGTGATAAGTCTACAACCAGACTGAATGAGGGCTACAGGTTTGACACGCAAGGAGAATAAGACAAGATATGGAGTCAGCCTGTCACCCACCTTTTTGCCCTTGCTGCCGGTCCGCTTCCTGGCGGGCGCGGTGCACTGCGCGCCGCCCTTGCCGCCGGTCGCGAGCTCCGCCTGCAGCCGCTTGACCAGGTGGCGGTACTTTGGCGTCTTGCGCGCGCGTGTCATCGCCTGCCGCACCACCCGGGCTTACGTCACGGACACGTCACGCTGCCGCGCTCGGCTGACGCGGACGCTGCGCATTCAAGCTGACTACCAGGCAGCGCGCGTGCGCCCCTTTGATGTACCCGCTCGGGACGCTCGAGGTGGCTGATCAAGGAAGTGTCACTGGATAGCGTGCACAAGGCAGTGTCACTTGCAGGTTGCTTGTGAGCAAGCAAGGCTGGTTGGCGAGCGAGGCAAAGGTGGCGGCGCGGGGCAGCGCGGGCGGGCGAGGAGGCAATATAAAAAGAGATGGCTCGCAGTCTGATGAAGAGCGCCTGCACTCGGCCTACATGTGCGAGGCCCAACATCTCTGCATCAGTGGCAATGGCCAGCATCACAAGCCCTGCACACATGTGTCAGGGTCTCGGGTGGTCCGCAAGACGCAGCCGGGCCCACAGCTCCGTGCGATCGCTCTGCTGTTCTGCCTTGCATCGTAGGTCGCGCCTCTCCGTAAAAGCGAGCTGTATATCCTCAAGGCGGCTTAAGGCGGCAGGCACGACACTCGAACGCGGCAGCGAGCGTGGCGAAGCTGCTGAGGACGACTGGGACACTCATACGAGTGAGCGGATCACGCCCGGCCTTGTAACGTGCCAAACGGCTCTAGGCCATAGGCCTGCTGTTCATCTCTGGTGCCTCTGTGACCAGCTCTGGGGCCAGTGCCTAGCGTCGTCCCTGAGGCCACATAGGTGCTGTGACACGCTGCATATCACATCCTGCCGGCGCGTGCAGTATTGGCTGGGCGCGCACCGGTGCACGTCTTGTGCAACACGCGGCAGCCACGGGGAGCGCAGCAGGGCAGCGGGCGCCTTGTGCTTGCCAGCGACCAGTTTATGACAGGCGCCATGCAGAGCGCGAGGCCGGCCTTGCGGCAACCCTAGCCGTGACTGCGAGCCCATGCGCGGCCCCGTGCAGGCCTAGGGCTCGGCGCTGGCGGCGCGTGCTGCGCCAGCACACGCTCCACGCCGCGGAGGCTGCTGCAGGAGCCGCACGCTTTGCGCCTTGCATTCCGCACAGTCCCGAGCGCACAGCGCAGCGCGCGCAGGCACGCCGCGGAGCGGTGCACGCAGTCCCGCTGTGCCGATAGCGTGCCGTGCGAGGGCCTCCGGCGATGGGCGTGGCAGCGCCACGGGGACCTGCCGGGGCCGGGCTGCTGGCGCCAACCAGCGCGTGAGGAGCGCGGAGCTGCGCCGTGCGCGGGGCGGGCCGGCATGGGCAACCTGTGCTCTGGCGGAGGTCCGCAGCCCGGGCCGCTCCGCACAGCGCTTGCAGCGCACCTGTCCCCGCACACTCTTGCCCTGCTGAGGGTGTGCTTGGGCCTGCGGCGTGGCCAAGCCAACCAAGTTATGCAGTCACCAGAGGCCTTGCTGTCGGACACAAGCACGCCCTGGGGACGCTTGCACTCTGTAACGGCCGGCGGACCAAGCAGGAGTGTGTGCAGTTCCGTGCGTGCATAGCGCGTCGGCGGGGCTGCCGGCCCCGCAGGCGCGCTGGGGGTGGGGACAGACAGAAAAGGGGGGGAGCGGAGCGCGACGCTCAAGCCGTGCGCGCGCAGGGGCGCCGGAGGTGAAGGAGGAGGAGGAGGAGCCGGCGCAGGAGGGCGCGCTGGTGGCGCAGGTCGGCATCCGGCCCTGCTTCTACTGGATCAGCGAGACTTCGCGCGCGGAGGCAATCGAGAGCGGCGAGGACAGCGAGCGCACGATGACGCTCGCGGAGCGCTCGCGCTGGCTGACCACGCTGGCCAAGGGCGAGTGCCAGGACGCCGTGCTCGTGCTGCCGCGCCTGCACGGCGACCCGAGCGCCGTGTTTGCAGGCGCGCGCCCGGCCCCGGCGGCGGCGCCCGGCGCAGGACGAGGTAGCGTGCTGTCGTGGCAGCAGCGGCCGCGCTCCCGCAGCGGTGCAGCGGCTCTACAAGAGCACCGCCAGCTCCAACGCACTCATTGAAACCAATTGAAAGCACTCGGCCTGGTGCATCGGGCTGATGCGCCATACACGATTACTGACCTTACCCTGCGCGTCGCAGCCGTCTTTGACGGCCACGGGCAGCTGGGCCGCATGGCGAGCGCGTACGCGGCGGCTGAGATGGGCCGCCTGCTGAAAGCCGATGCGCGCATGGCGCCGGAGGCGGCCGGCAGCGCGCGCGGGCCGCGCCGGCGCGCCAGCATCGACCTGCGCATGGACGGCACACGGCAGCCGCTCGCCGCGCTGCGCGATGCCTGCGTGCAGGTCCGCCGCGCCGCGCTGCGCGCCCTGCCGCGGATGCCCGTCGAGCACGCGCTGGTTACTCGCACGTTGACGTGCTCATGGGAGGGGCGCGGTAGCTGGGGGCGGCGCCGCGCGGTGGCGGCCCGGCAGGCTGCAGCCTTGTGAGGTTCAAAACCGCCCAATAATGAACTCCAGGATTGAGCGCGCCGGCGCGCGCGCGCTCACAGGTGGACCGCAAGCTGGCTGACGCGGCGGCGTGCGGCTTCGACGCGCGGCTGAGCGGCACGACCGCCTGCCTGGCGCTGGTGGCCGGCGACCAGGTGGCGACCGCCAACGTGGGCGACTCGCGCGCGATCGTCGTGCGCGCCGCGCCCGGCGACCGCCTGCAGGCCATCCAGCTCACGCAGGACGCTAAGCCGGAGCTGCCGGGGGTGCGCGCGCGCGCCGCCCTCTCCCACGCCCGACGCGCGCCGCGGCCTTGGCGTGCAACTGTGGTTGTGTGCCGCAGCCCGCGAGCACCGCCCCAGACGGCGCACATGCATAGCGCGCGCGTCGCAGGGCTGCCTCGCAGGCCGTAAGGGTGTTGATCTGAAAACGCCGGAGCGAGTGTCTGGTGGCATGGATGCCTGGCAGGCGGTGCCTGGCAGGCACCGGACCTTGCGTCAGCGGCCGCAGCGCGGCGCAGACGCCGGGCAGGGCCGGCGGCGGGCACGCAGGGTCGGGCAAGGCCCCGTTGCCGCGCGCAGGAGAGGGCGCGCATCGAGGCGACGGGTGGGTCGGTGCGGCGGCTGCGCAGCGGCGGCGGCACGCCCGTCGGGCCGTTCCGCGTGTACGGCTCGGGCGCGAACGCCAACACGCCCGGCCTGGCCATGTCGCGCTCGCTGGGCGACACGTTCGCGCACGCGCTCGGCGTCAGCGCCGTGCCCACGTTCGCAACGCATGCGCTCTCGCCGCAGGACCAGTTCCTGGTGCGGCCGCCGCCGGCGGCCCTGCCAGGGTAGGGTTCATGGGGTTTGCAAAGGCGCGCTCGCGCCGCAGGACTGCTCTTGGTGCAGCCGGGCCCACCGGTCTATACAGGGCGTGCGCCGCACATACTGCGCCGCCCGTGGGCCACAGGACGCATCGGAGCTGTTGGCGCAGCGCCCTGAGCGCCGCACGCTCTGTGGGCGTGCCGCTGCCGACGGAGTCACATGCTGCAGCGTGCTGTCTGCGCGCACGGCGGCGCGCTGCTGAGCGTGCCATGTTCCAAGCTATTTCAACACACTAGTTTGAGCCCAATTTGACCTAATCTGAGCGGCAGCGGCGCGCGCGGGGCGGCAGGTGGTGGCCACGGACGGGCTGTGGGAGGTGATGGCGGTGGAGGAGGTGGCGCAGTTTGTGGCCGCCTGGCGCCGGCGGCCCTGGCCCGGCTGGAGCTGCGCGGACGCGCTCACGCTGGAGGCGCAGGAGCGCTGGAAGCTGCTGCAGCCGGAGGCGCGCCCCGGCGGCCCGCGGCCGCCCCTCCCTGCCCGAAAGCCGCTTTTTGATCGGAGCGGAAACGGAGCGGAAACGCAAAATCAAGTCGACTGGCGCCAAGCGGCCGAGCAGCTTGCAGCGGAGTGAGACGGCGCGGGTCGGCGCCCAGCTGCCGGTGGACGGGTTTCCTGTCCATAGCGCACCCTGTTGCCGGCGCGCAGGCGCTGGTGTATGGGGTTCCGTCCATGACCTACCCTGTCGCCGGCGCGTAGGTGTTGGTAGACGACGTGGGCATTGTGGTGGTGCTGCTTGCGCCGCCGCCGCCGCCGGGCCGCCCGGCGCCGCCGCCGCCGCCGCACGTGGCGCGCGCCGCGCGCAGCCTGGCGCAGGCCAACTCGCCGGCGATGCGCGCCGCGCGTGATGCCATCTCCGAGCTGCCCTACCAGAGCTTCTTCGCGTACCTGGCCGAGGCGCGGCCCGTGGCCCCCGCGCTGCTGGCGGCGGCACGCAACAAAGGACGCGCTTGTTAAGGTGTTGGTATTTGCTGTTCTATCCATGTCTGTTGCCCTGTTCTCCAGTGCGCTGCTGTGACAGTCATAGTGCCACGAGGACCACCCTCCACCTGCCCCACCAGGGCTCCTTCTCCGTGCTGCCAAGGGGGCCCTGCGCAGCTTGCCGTTGCCTGCTTCAGGGAGGAATCCATCGGTGCCTTGTGATTAGCGCCAGCGCGCCACCAGGCAGTAGCCTGCGCTCACATGCATGTGCTCTTCACTGTTGGCAATGCTGCGGCATGCCTGGTCGGCGGCTACTGCGCGACAAGGTCGCACCATTGACATGAAACGCCAAGCTGCAACACAGCGCTTGTGTCCAAGCCTGCTACACCCCCGTGCGCGCCAGGCGGACCCGCCCAACGGCGCCCTGCCCGCCTCGGCGAACGGCGGCGACGGCGACGGCGGCGGCGGCGGCGCGCCGCCGGGCCCCGCCGCGCCGCCCGGCGGCACACAGGGCGCCAAGCTGCGCCGCGCGCTGTCACGCACCACGCTCGCGCCGGAAGGCTTCCCGACAGAGCCCGGCCCCGGTGGCGCGGCGGCGGCCGGCGGCGGCGGCGGCGGCCGGGATGTGCTGTCGGGCGTGTTTGCGACGAGCGCAGCCGGCGGCAGCAAGGCCGGCGCGGCGCCCGAAGCAGGCTCCCTGGCATCGGGGCTGAGCGCGAGCAGTGCCGAGCCCGGCGTGGGGTGTTGCGACGGCCTGGTGCCCGCCGCGGCTAAGAGCGCCGGCCCTGCCGCGCGCCCCGGCGCGGCTAACGGCCCGGGCACGCCGCCGCCGCCGCCGCCGCCCACCGCGCGCGGCGCGCGGGAGCGCAGCGTCGTGGCCGCGCTGCCGCTGCCTGCGGGCTGGTGCGCGTGGCCGTTGACAGTGCCATGGCCAGCCGTTTGCTGCGAGCCTTGCTGCCTCCCAGCGGTGCAGCAGCCCTGCTTCATTGCCAGCCAGGCGGGCAGGCGCAAGCCTGCGCCAGCCCGCGACGAGGGCTGATGCGTGGGCGTGCCACACGCCTGCGTGCTGGCGCACGTGTCGCACCGTGACCAATAGCTAAGAGCGCGCGCGCGTGCGCTTCAAAGCTCCTGGCCACCCAGGCTGGCCGCGCGCGAGGGCTTCACTGCAGTCCCCCGCTCACAAGCGGGAAAAGCGTCCGGGTCGCGCGCTGCGTGCAGCTGAGGCGTGCACGCGCGCGCGCAGGGCGTCGCCGTTCGAGGCGCACGCGGGGCTCGTGTTCCCGGGCGCGGGCGCGGCGCCGCAGCCGGCGGCGCGCGGGCCGCCCTCGCGGTGGCCGCCGCTGCCCAACGGCGCCGCGGCCGCGCCCGCAGTAGCGGACGCGCGCGGCGCGGACGTGTCCATGATCGCGCGCTCGCAGAGCTCGCCCGGGCTGGACGGCCCGGCCGGGCGGCGCGCGCGCGCGCTCGCGGTCGGCAGCATACCGGAGCACGGCGCGGTGGAGCCGCGCGCGCTGTCGGTGTCAGAGGTGCTGCGCCCGGTGCGCAAGGTGCGCAGCCCTCTTATATTATACACTACCCTACCCTTACCCTACAAATAGCCAGGCATGCTCAGTATGTGGCGGTGGTTACCTTCCAGGGCCTCTTGTCCACAGTCCCCAAATTGGGCGCGCGCGCGCGTCCGCGCTTGCAACTGCTTGCGCTTGGTATTGGTTGTGCGGCGCATGTGATGACAAGCTCGCTGCGCCCTGTGCGCGCACGTCACAGCCTTACTGCGCAACAAAGTGTCACATGGCACCCGAGGACTGTTGCGAGCAGGTGAGCAGCCCTGGCGGCGCGCCGATCGCCGCCGCGCCTGCAGCGGGCGGCCTGCAGGGGTCCTGGCGGGCGCGCGCAGGTGACGCCGTCGGGCGAGTGGAGCGCCGGCGCGCTGTCGCTGCCGGCGCTGCTGTACACGCCGTCGAGCACGCCGCGGCGCTCGGGCGCGCCGCCGCCGCGCTTCCCCGCCTCGCCCTCCGCGCGCACGGGTGCGGTCCACGGGGTTAGGGTAGGGTTAGGATGTACCCAACACACATCGCATGGCGTCGATTTCGAGGGCGGCGGGCGCGCCGCGGCAGCGCGGGAGAGGACGGTGGGCCGCCTCGGCGCGGCCTGCGCGGCAGCGCGCCCGGCGCAGCGCGAGCCGCGGAGACAGGGCGCTCGAGCCGCCTCGCATTGCTTGCATGAGGCTGCTGTGCTCCAGGCTGGGGTGTCTTCCAAGCTTGTTGCTTATGTCTGGGTTCTCATGTCTGGAGCTCAAGATGGCAATGTCTCCTGGCGGGTGGCGCAGGGACGTCCAGCGCGGAGGACAGCCTGCACGCCGGCCGCGCCGGGTCCGGCCTGCGCAGCCGCAGCAGCGGCGGCAGCGCGGGCCCGGCGGGCGAGGGCCGCGTGCGCGGCGGCCTGCCGCGCTCGGCCTCCATCGCCGCGCGCCTGGCGTCCAGCGCCGGCCCGCAGCGCCTGAACCTCAGCAGCTCGCGGTGCGCCGCCCGCTGCTGCAGAGGCGAGCTCGGGGCGCTGAGGCCCCGCAGCGCCGGGGCCCGGCGGCCCGCGGCGCGCCGATCAGTGTGCAGAGGCGTGCTCAGGGATGGCTCAAGGCGCTGGAGGCTCGCAGCGCAAAGCCTGGATTGCATGTGGGGCGCCGTCTGTGCGCCTCTACCTGCTCGGGGTCCTGAACCCTTCCAGGGCCGCTCGCCGGGCGTCCTGCACTGGCGCCTGGAGGTGCTGCGAGTCGGGTGCATGCCGTTTTGGGCAAGGCGCGGCCTGTGCTAGAGTGCGAGCTGGGTCCAGTGGCCTGCCGTGCTGCTGCCTGCTCAGGGAGCTCCGGCGATCTGAGCCTGGAGCATTTACCGACCTGGGTGCGAACGGGCGGTCGGCGCGAGCAGAACGCCGTCAACAGAGGGCGCCGGCATGCGGGCAGGTGCAGCGGTTACGGTAAATGCCTTACCCTAACCCTGTATATGCTGCGCGCGCGCGCAGGAGCGAGGGCGACTTCCTGAACGACGCCGGGTTGGTCGCCGTGCTGCGCCGCGCCGGCCTGGCCGGCCCGCGGCAGGGCGCGCGCGCCGCCGCGGCGCGCGCGACCGCCGCCAGCGCGCGCGGCCTAGACCCCTGGGGCGACCCACTTGCGCTGCGCGCGCTGCTGAGCGTCCCGCAGCCCAGCCTGGGATCAGGGTCCGCGCTGGGGCCGTCGGCGGCCTGCGCGCCACGCGCGCCAGACCCGGAGGGCATGCGCGGGCGGCAACGGGGCCGCTCGGCGGCGATCCAGGCGCTGCTGGGCGAGCGGGGCTCCGGCCCGTGCGGGTGCGAAGCGGGGGGCGCGGGCGCGGCGGACGCGGGCGCCAGCATCCCCATCCGCGTGCGCGGCGGCGGCGGGGGCGGCTGCGGCGGCGGCGCCGCGCCGGGCGACGCGCAGTCCGCGCCCGCACGCCTGCCGCTGCTGAGCGCCGAGGCCGACGGCGACGGGGCCCCGAGCGGCAAGGACGCACGGCCGCCGCCGCCGACGACCGCGCCCATCCCGTGCGGCCGGCCGAGCGCGCCGCTAAACCTGCTGATGCCGCGCTCGCTGGAGGACTCCGCCGGCGCGGCGCACCTGAGCGTGCTGGGCGCCGGCGGGGGCGGGGACACCAGCGCGCACAGCGGCATGAGCGGCATGAGCGGCGCGAGCGCGGGCACGGGCGCGAGCGAGGAGGGCGCGGCGAGCGCGGTGGCAGACTCCGTGCGCAGCGTGGAGGCAGCGGGGGGCCTTGGCCCCCCAGGCGAGGGGGGCCCGGCGGGCCCGCCCGCCTGCTGCGCGCAGATGGCCGGCGCAAAGCGCGATGTGCGCTCGCCGATGATGGTCGAGTTGTGAGGGGGGTGGGTACCTGCGCAGCACAGCTGTTTTGGTGGGCGACAATGTCCTAGGTGCAACGCTTAAACTACAGTGCAGGTACTTCTAGCGGTGATTGAACGGAGGCGAAAGACGGGCGTTTACAGGAGTGTGCAGCTGTTGTGCGGTGACATCACGGGGCGGGCATGATGTAGGTGGGATTGCGTATGTTCAACAAGCTGCGGTAATGCCGGCGCGTGCTGGTCGTGCCCGAAGTGCAGTAGCAGGGCGGTGTGGGACTTGAGGAGGCTCCAATTGTTATGCCACAAAAGCGCGCGTGTCTGCGCCCTTTAGAGTGCCTTTTAGAGTGCCTCAAGAGCCTACGCTGGTGCAGTGCTTGGTGCATGGCGCTGCAGGCTCGGCACGGCCGGGCCCGCCGGCCAGCGGGCGGCAACAATGTCTGCGTCTGTCGCTGCTGCGGCTTTGCACCAGCGGGCGCCAGAGTGCCTGGAGCACCCCCGGGAGTGCACACAGGTGACCCGCCATGAGGGCGCCCAGCATGAAAGGCGCTGGCGAGCCGCTGCCTGTGTCCGTGCCCGCTTGTGCTCAGGCACACATGCTGTTTTCGAGGCGCCGGCCGGGTCTGCGGCCCTGTGCTGCACACTGCGCACTGACTATTTCCGCCGAGCTATCAGGCATCCCAGCTGGTTTCTCCTGCGGTGGGTCCTGCTCCGCAGCTGCGCCCGCGCGCGGGCTGGCACCCATGCGGGACGTATCTTGCTGAGCGCCCCGGCCACTGGTGCTTGCGGGACTGCTTGCTGGCTGCCGCATGGGTGCCCACCGTTTCTGCCACAGGGCAATATGTGGTTGTGTCCCTCGCTGGGTGCGCGCGCTTGACAGCGACTACCCATGCTGTGACGGTCGCAATGCCATGAGGAGAGCTTGCCCGCCGCTAGGCTAGGTGCGCCTGCAAATGCAGCTGCATGCTGGGAACTGAGCGGATTCTGGGCAGACCCAATGTGCGGCAACTAATCACTGTCGTTTTCTGTGCCACTGCGGTCTTGTTGTCCGCATCCGCCCCGAACAAGCGTGGCTGTGCCGTGAAGCAGCGGGGCGGGGAGTGCAGGGTCTCGTGCTGCGACGTGCACTGGTGCGGATCCCCGACGGTGTTGCAATCGTACTTGGATGTCAGGTGTTGAGGGCGTGGGATTCACGCATGTCTGTAAGCACTAGGGTCGCCGACAGGTCTGAGGGGCGTGCTCCTCCCTTCCAGTTTCAGAGTCTGCCCTATCTCCATGTGCAGCTGCAGCCAAGACCCCCTCATGCGTGTTTTGCATTGAGCTTGAGGCGGGCGCCTGGCGTCTCCCTCTGTCTGCCGCCCCTTTCATGCCATGCAACATAGCACATGACGCTCAGCTGAGTCGCATGCTGTTCACATACTGACCCTGTTGCTTCAGGCCAAGGCCCTCTTGGTGAGCCAGATCAGGCTGAAATGGACAACTGGGCAATACTTCCTCGATACTTCCGCGTCAATTCCCTGCACTCCCCACTGAGACTTCTCTGCTGGCGCAGAGGCAGGCGGAGCGGGCAAATAGCAATGGTGCCATCCAGGGCCCTGCTGTTTGCGGTGGGGGCGTGCCTGCTGGTGGCCGCGCAGTGCACAGTCAGTGAGCGCCTCCCCCCATCTTGCACTATACTTTCTAGCAACCAACCATGCATCGCGTTATTTGCCCCCAGCTGGCTCACGCTTAGAGTTTCACCTTTCGTCTGACCTGCGGCAGGATGCCACCTGCGTGTAAAGCAACATGTGCATACGCACATGTGTGATGTCGGCGCCGCGGGTGCGCAGGAGTACCGCGCAGCGACCGCGCGCACAGGCTGCTGCAGCAGACGCACCAGGGTCAGTGCTCGCACGCGACGTCCGCCATCTTCCAGTGCATGCCGATGAGCGGCGAGCCCGCCAACACGCCAAACTTCACCGTCTGCGTCAACATATGCCCCACCGCCGCGGCGCCGTGCGGCTTCTGCTCGGAGGCGGCGACCGTCTGCTCCCAGGCGCGCGCAGCTGTCGCAACCTGTTCACTTGGCCGCGCACCTGCAATCGACTGCGCAGGGGCTCCTGAGGCGTGCCTGGCTGGGCGCGCACATATCTGAGCCACACTGCGCACTGCGCCACGGCGTGCGCGGCACTGTCTGCGCTGCGGCGCTGTGCAGCTTCCCCAGCTGCGGCACCCTGTGACTTCAGGCGTCGGCTCAAGCTTGCGCGCCTGCCTGCACTGCGCCACGGAGACGCGCCGCGCCTGGGGCTAGGAGAAGATGCACGTGCAGCCTCGCGTCAGTTGAGACGCCAACCGTCGCTTTCATGCGTGTTTAAAATTCAAAGCACCAGACAAAGTTTGGCCCGCCGGCGACACAGCAGCGCAAAGTGGACGAGGCTGGCTTTTGACAGCAATTTTGCGGACTTGGCACTGGTCGCAGCCCGCGCTGGCATGCTGAGGGGTCGGCGGGCTCAAACGCGGGCACCGCCCCAGCAAGACCTGTTCACTGGGACACAAGCAGCGCAGAGTGTCGCACAAGCGAGCGCGCAGCTCTGGGGCGTCGCGCACGCTGCCCAGTCACCCCGGCTCACAGGGGCCCAGCGCACGTCTCGCGGCGGCGGCTGTCAAGCAGACGCAGCTGCTCCGCCGCTTGCGGCCGCACACGCTCGGCGGCCTGCGCGGCCCCCCACGCAGGCGCCCCGCGGCCCCACACGCAGCTTCGCCAGTGCGAGCGCACCTCACGCGCGGCTCTGCGGCGGCAGGTGGGCACGACCAGCGCGGGGAGCTCGGCCAACTTCACGGCAACGCTGATGCACTTCCAGTTCGGCGACGTCTGCTTCAACGCGCCGCCGCCGCCGCCGGGGGCGGTCGCCGCGCCGCCGCCGCCCCTGCCCTACCCGCACTTCCCGTGGCAGGCGCGAGCGCCGCCCGCGCGGGCGCCGCGCGACGCGGCTAGCACGCGCCCCTTGCAGCCAGGGGTGATGAGGGGTGCCGAAGACTGCGCGAGACGCCCGCATCTCGGTCCTGTTCGCAACCCGGCTCTGCCCAGGATCAGCTGAAGTTGCTAACCAAGATTAGGTTTAGGGTTCGAGCGGCACGCGCCTGCATCCTGCCACCCCCTGCTAGCGCTGCAAGCGTCCTGCCGCCCGCGAGCGCAGCGCAGCGCATGCGCTTCTGCGCTTCAGTGAAGACCTGCTGCGCTGCGAACGCAGGCGCCGCCGCCACCGATGCTGTGGCCGCCCACGGAGATCTTCCCGGCGCCGGTGTCGGCGCCCGAGCCAGCGCTGTATGCAATGATGGCCGGCCGCGTCGTGGCCGGCCGCGGCCGCCGTGCCCAGCGCCGCCTGGCGCTCAGGCGCAGCCTGCTGCGCGCCTGAGCGCGCGCCCCCGCCGCAGGCTGCCAGCAGCGGCGCCCCGCCGGCATAGCGCCAGGCCCGCGGCGCTCCCATCCTCCCAATAAATGCCTCCATAAATTCATGGGCGTGCAGCTGCACCAGCGCCCGCTGCGCTCCAAGAGCGCGATGCTGTGTGTGCCTTGGGCTGGCGCCTGCTGTGCAAGCCAGCGGCGAGCTGCTCTGCCTGCCGCCCGGCAGCGGTGGGTGGCGGGCAGCGCGCAGCGCCGTCCTACCTGCCTGGCGGACGAGCAGAGGCCGCTGCAGCCTTGCCTCTTCTGGCGGCCGCCGGCCACGCAGACTGCACGCCTTTCTACTAATTTCTGCTCGCCGCATGCACGCATGCGGCACTAGTGTATTGTTCAGCGACGTACGCGCGCTGCCGACGCTTGCAAGCACAAGCGTGGCTGCGAAGCGCGCCTGGCGATGTCCAGCTGTGTTGCGCACAGTCCTGGGGCTGTGCTGGGAGCTGGCGCCCTGCCAGAGGTGCTCGGAGGGGGTGCTGTGGCTTGTATGGTAAGCACCCCCCTGCTTTTCTGTCAGAGCTGAGGTGTCGGCCGCCTTGGCGCGGATTAGCAATTGAAGCAGCCGGTAGGGGTGGGCAGAGAGCGCTCGCTGCGGTGCAGGGCGCGTTAGGCATCCAGCCGCGATGCGCTGACCCTCCTATGCTGCTTTTTTTCCCTTCTGCATGCTGCCCTACAGCGCAAGGAGGGCTGCAGCCGCGGCACACCTACGCGGGTGTGGGCCAGTTGGGCGGTCAGCCGTGCTTTGTGGTAGCCACATGTCGGGCATTGCCTCGGGTGGCCCGCAACTGATGTCAGACGCACAGTCGGTCCGAACAAGGCGCATTTGATTTGCAGGAGCTGCGCCAGCGGTCTCTCATCGTGTATAGAGAGTGCCTGGCTGCCGGACGGCGCGCCCGCGGAGGCCGCTGGGGCCACCAGCGGGGGTGGCATGCATGTGTAGCAAAATAAGACATGCGACATGGAGGTACAGCAGTTGGAACGCTTTTGGAGGTAGGTGTTTGTGCATCCTCCAACAAGCACCCGGGCACCGTCTAGTGCTTCAGCAGGCAGGCCTCTGCACGCTGCGGACCGCACCACTCTTGTTACGTGCGGCATGTCAGGGCGGCCACACGCTGAGCCTGGGATCACGACACAACAGAGAGCGCAAAGGCCAAGCGCTGCAAGGAACTGCGTTAAAAAGGTTGCGGAAAGAGTTCGCACTGCATTTCAGCACACTGAGCTCTTCAGCAACAACTGTGTTGATGTGCGGCACACAAGCCCACACCTCACTTCAACAACTTGCTCAATTTGTGAAGCAAGGAATATGCCAGACTGCGCCTCATGCCCGGCAACGCCACCTGCTGGACCAGAGCCTCCCCGGCGCTCCGCATTGAAACGCCCAACCCGGGCATGAGCCACCAGGGAGCGCTGCGATGCTGCTGAGAGCACCCTCCGCGCTCGCACCCAGCCCCGCCCTGCTGTGTGAAGCGCAGGGGCGAGCTTGAGCAGGCCTCAGGGCACCAGGGCAACAACCAGAGCCAGGTCAAAGAAAAGAAAGAGCGGTGCACGGGGAACAGAAAGGGCGCACAAGCCGTGCACAGGTGTGTGCAGCGGCGTAGGCCCCGTGCCTGTATGATGCCAACAAGCAGCAGCAGACGCTGCAGCCAGACACATACTGCGAGGCTGCCGTACGTGGGCAGATGCCTAACTAAGAGGTACAGGGGACCTGCAAGCTAGCGCTGTTAAACTCGCTCACCGCCCGGCGCAGTCCCTGCCAAGGGACGCACCCATGCTCTGCACGAGGACCTGCAGGAGGCACTGACGGGGGCACGTTCAGCAGACCCTAGCCTGTCGCAGCTGCTGCTGCGCTGCAACCTCGTGACCTGTCTCGGACCTGGGCTGCCGCACGCTCGACGCTGAGCGGAATTGCGCAGCCAGAGGCGTGCACGCGAGCCGGCCCCATGGTGTCAATGCCTGCGCGGGTTCGCGGCCAAGCCTTGCCCGGACTGCATGGGCAGCACTCGCGGGCGCTGTGCAGCGACCCCCGAGACCCGCTCGCCTGTCCAGCCAGGTCAGCCGCACGTCGCGGTCAGACATACTGCCGCTCGCGGTAGCGCTGCAGGAGCGGCGCGCGCGGGCAGCCGCCCGCCGCCACGGCGCCGGGCCCCCAGTCGGTGCGGCCGCCGACGGCCTCGACATCGTACCCGCGCCCGATCAGCGCCAGCAGCACCTTGGCCTCCTGGCGCGCGGCGCAAGACAGTTAGGGTTACTCGCCCTGACCATAACCCTGCAGCACGTCACCCGACATGCTCAGCTGCAGGCTCGCGCGCTCAAGGCCCGCGCGCCACGCTGCGCAGCGCGCGCTCGCTCCCATGCCTGCGGGTCTGCACTGCTCGCGCTCGGAGCAGCCGCGCATTCCAGGCCCTCGCCGCATGGCTGCACGAGCCGCGCCGCGCGCGAGCGCATGCGGCCAGACATATGGCATGCTCAGCGGGGCTCCCAATCAGCGGCCCCACCCCCCTGTCATTGACCACACGCCCCGTATGTATGGGACGCGGCAGCTGCGGCAGCTCGCGAGCACACGAATGTGCGCTTCGCCCCTCCAGCAGCCCGCGCTCGGCCGACGCGCGCCACAAACGTGACTCGAGACGTGCGCACGGCGCCGGGGCGCGCGGCGCTGCGCACGGGGCCGCGCCTGCATGTACAGCGGGTAGCCCAGGCAGAAGTGCGCGCCCATGCCGAACGTCGCCATCGCCTGCGCGCGGCCGCGCCGCGTCGGCGCCACGGTGCGAGGGCACGGCCGCTGCCGTGCCGATACGCTTGCAGATGCAGGCCAGCACACGGGCGGTGTTCGGAGCGCTCGCTGGCCTCTGCCTTCGGCTTTTAACAGACACCCAGGCGTACACCCCGCGCATGCCAAAGGGCAGGCGCCCCAATAAGGCCAGGCAGCTGAGCCGCTGACAGTTGTCAGCCGGCCCAGCTTTCCTCGAGTCTCTCCCAGGCTGCAGAGACGGCGCGGTGCACGTCAAGCACGCGCCTTTGTCACCATGCCAGCATGCTCGGGCACGCATGACACCTGCCGGGCTCAAGTGCCAACTGCGCACGCGCGTCAGCGCAACCCCGCGCGCGCCCGCCCCAGTCCAGCTCGAGCCCACATCAGCGGTTGCGGCGCATGGGAAGTGGCCAGGCCGGCCGCGTCCGTGAACACCCCACCCATACAGCTATGCACAGCTGCGCGGGTGCCGCCCTGGCCGCATCAGCTGGCGCGCCCCAGCTGCGGCGCCCCAGCCGCGCCCTATCCCTATCTCAACCCTACCCTACCCTATCCTACCCTACTTTAACCTATCCTAACCTCGTAAGCAGGCCGCCGCGCGCGCACCGCCTTGTCCAGCTCGGGCCCCAGCCAGCGCTCGGGCCGGAACGAGGTGGCCAGGTCGGCCATGTCCATGTGGCCGGGCATGGGGCTGGCCACGTGGTCGCCGGCCGACACGCGCCCGTCGCACGCCTTGGCGTACAGGCCACTCAGGTACAGGCTGGAGCCCTTGTGCACGCGCCGCCCGTGCAGCTCAAAGTCCTGCTTCGCAATCCTGCCGGCGCGGGGGCAGGCGGGCGTCAGCCTGATTCTACGCTGCTTGGACTGGTTTGACCAAGGCTTTTGCGACGGCAGCGCAGACACCCGCTACGCATGCCTCCAGCTACGAGCAGCTAAGGCGCAGGTCCCTGGAAGGAGCTCCCTATAGGGAGCGTGGCCGGGCCGCACCGGAAGAGCCCCTCGGCCGGGCCGCGCAGGCGCAGCACCTCGCGCGCCATGGCATCCGCCCAGCGCATGTCCGCCAGCGCGCCGCGCGTCAGCGCGGGGCCGTGCCGCGCGACTATGTCGCGCTGCTCCTCGCGCATCTGCGGAGCGGAGCTCGCCCGCATCAGGCTGACGCAGGCCAACGCCAGAAACACCGCGCCGCCAGCGCGCGTTGTACCTCCTGCGTCTGAGCTGCTCGGGGACGCCGCACACTGACGCCCAGCGCGACTTGCGACGTTGCTGCCGGAAGCCCTATGCGGTCAGGGCAAGACAGCTAGGCAAGCCGGAGATACCTGCCAAATATCGTGCGCTATTGATGCTTGATTGACAGTGGTCTGGTGCGGACCAGCGGGCATGGCAGATCTGGCAGCACTGGGGGCGGTGTTACCGCATGTGTGAGAGCCATGGCAACAAGCATGCAGGAGGGCGGGCATGCATGCGCAAGCGGGCGTCCTGTTGGTGACGGGCCGCCGCAGGTCGGGCGGTACGCCCAGCAGCACCCTGCAGCTCGCCATCAGGGCCACAGGGTCAGAGGCAGGGCGCGCACCCTGTTGATGACGGGCTGCGGCAGGTCCGGCAGGACGCCCAGCAGCACCTTGTGGCTCATCTTGGACGTGTCGCTGCCCGCCAGCATCAGCATCAGCACCGACATCTGCGCGCCCGTCCGCGCGCGTCGGCCCCGCCGCTCGCCGTCGGCAGCGCGCGGTTCGGCTCCACGGCGGGCGACCAGCCGTTCCCACTTGTCCGCCCTCACCCCAGGCGCGCCTCCGGCGCGCCCTCGCGCCCCATCTGCTACACGCGCGCTGACAGCCAGCCCGGCATGCACACTGCGGCCTCACAGAGAGCCCCTTCTCATGCAAATCACCCGCTCGGCGCTGTGCTTGTGGCGCGCCCGCGCCCTCGCCTCAGACCCCGCCCCAACTGCACGGCAGGTGCGGTCCCAGCAGGCCAGGCTGCCCGCCGCATCCCTCAGTCCCCAGCAGCACACAACACAATAACAAAAACAATGGTTAGGGTTAGTTAAGGTATGCAGCGGGCCGCGCCGACAGGAAGTGCGTGTCCAGGTCATCGCCGTCGGCGAGGCGCGCGCCCATGTAGTGCTCCAGCAGCGTCGTGCGCGCCGCGGTAGCGCCCGCCGCCAGCATCGCGTCGCGCTTGGCGGCCACGCGCGGCGCAATGCGCCGCAGGATGAACGTCTTGGCCGCCTTTGCCTTGTAGAAGGGCGTGCCCGGCAGGTCCAGCTGCGCGGCGCCCGCGGCGCTGCTGCATGAGCTGCTGTTGCTATGACTTGCGTACTTAGCAGGCTTGCATTTGTGGCAAAATCCGCGGGCACAATGCTAGCGTATTGCGCAGGAGGTGAGGAGTTTGCATGTGCAGCAATTCGTCCCTTATGTGCCCATCTAAACAATAGTGAGCAGAGGCTGCGCATCCGAGCTGACGATGCAGCTGAGTGCTGCCGCCAGCTGCCCGTAAGAGTGCGCGCCCCCGTGCCGCGGGCGCGGCGGGACGGGGCGCGCACTGTGTAGGTGAACACGTTGTCGCTGAACTCGGCCCACTTGAGCCGCAGCGTCTCGCGCTCTGGGCCCGGCGGCAGGCCCAGCCCGACCACCAGGCCCTCGCTGAAGTCGAACGCCAGCTTGCCCACCTGGCGCGCGCGCGGGGTTGGTCTAGGGTTTGTCCAAGGTTTGTCCCAGGGTGTGCTCCAACCCTGCGTGCAGCGCTGCCCCAAGCGGGGGCGGCGCACCTCGTCCTGCACGCTGACGGCGTCCTGGCGCGCCCAGCGGTCCAGGTAGCCGCGGCAGGTCGCCTCCACGCGCGGCAGGTACGAGTCCATCGCCTCCGGCGTGAACGCGGCGCCCTGCTGCCGCCGCTGCGCGGGGCGCGCGGGCGCTCATCTCAGTCGCTTGAGTCCCTGCCCTTGACAGCCACAGCGCACTCTCCAACAGAGTGGCTGCACCGCGCCCTCCCGCGTCGGCGTCTGCACGAAAGCAGCCCATGCAGCTCATCTGCTCCCCATGCGACCGGAGCCACCAGCTCCTTTTTCTCCTGCTTGCAGGGCGGCAGGCGCGCTGCTCGCCCTCCTCTGGCGAAGCAGCCCCGCAGCGGGCCCGCCTCACTGCCTGCGGTTGGGAGTTTCGTGCCTGCTTCATGTGGGCGGCCTTGTCGCGGGAGGGGTCGATCTGGCTGGGCTCCATCAGCATCTCCAGCGACGGCGCGACCGCCCACCTGCATGCAGACGCGCCCACTGTCCACCCCTGGCCCAGACGCCTTTGATGCGCGCCAGCCGAGCATGCCGCAAGGCGAGCCAGCTGCCTGCTGTCATGCAGCCCACGAACCGCTCTCAGGCGAAACACATTGCAGCGAGCCGCATCGGCGGAGCCACGCCCTGCAAGCAGGCCCGAGCAGGGCGCGGGCGCGCGCGCACTCGGAGATCTTGAAGTCGCCGCCCAGCACCTGCGGCGCGGCCGACCTGGTCAGATCCTGTCAGGCGTGGCGTGCATGACGAGCGAGGCAATCAGGGCGACTGAGCACGGCACGCGCCTTCTCGATGCCGGCAAAGTCTGTCACCACCACCATCTGCTTGCCGAACAGGTTGCTGGAGAACACGGGGCCATGCTTCTGCACCCTGCGCATCGGACGCGCGGCGCGTCAGCCCTACGAGCACACCCGGCGATTTGCGCGCACGCTCAGACAGCCCGGCCGAGCCGGTGACGCCCAAAAACAAGCATTCCCGTCGGCTGCTTGTGCAAGCAGGGCACCGCATGGCTCGCCTAAGCGGTGTACTAGGACGCGTCTCGTGCAACACAGGAGTGACTGCGCGGCATCCCGCGCCAGCTTTCTCAAGCCTATTCACAGCACCCAGCATCCGGCCTCACACGGCCTGTACTCGCACACTGCTCATTACACACGACAGGCCTCCTCTTGCCTGCAATCACAGGACCGTCTCTGCACGCAGGTGCACGCTACTGTGGGGGGCGGCGAGCTCCGAGTACACCCTGGCGCTCAGGACTCGCACTGCGGAGCTTACCCACGCCCACAGCAGCAGCCTGCACACCCACTTCCTTTCCAGGCACTCGTTTGCAAAGCGTCCCAAGCAGGCCCCGCACCGCTTGTGCGCCCAGGCCAAGTGGTCGCGCTGGAACTCCGCGGTCTCCGCCCAGGGCAGCAGGCTCCACTCGCCGGTCGGCTCGGGCAGGTCCGGCGCAGGCGCGGGCGCAGGCAGGCTCGCAACCTCCGGCGCAGCGGCCGCAGCCGGCTGCAGGCGCCGCCGGGCTTGCCGGGCTGCGGCGCGCCCGCTATGCCTGCGCCCCGCGCACAAGGAACTGAGCACGGGTCCGCTCGGGGGTCAGGGACGTACGCGGAAAGCCCCGGCCGGCAGCAATGTCCCTATACAAGGTGTCCAACATTCAGCGGTCCGGCGTTTAGCGACCACGCGCAGCACGAACCTGTACGGCCTTGGGCTGCACGTGGGCTGCTCGAGGCGCTTGCACAGGGGCGCCGGCGCTGTGCAAGCACTGCGGCGGACACATCTTGCGCTGGACGCTGTGGGCAAGTTCATCGCGCGCAGCTTCAACCCTTCAAGTGTTCGCCGCTCCCTTTTCAAGCTAACAGTCGCTGCCGTATCCTCCCAGTGCTGCCCATGGTGCGAGAAGTCCACCACAGCTGGCCATTTGGCGTTGGCCAGACATCACCTCAACCCTGCTTACTAAACTCTGTTGCCAGCAAGACTGTAGCAAAACCTGGTGATATGGCCTGCAACTGTACGGCCTAGGCGACAACTGCCTGTGTCAAGCCTGATGTAAAGGTCACTGGAAGTGCATTCACCTATTTGCGCAGGCCTGCTTCAGGAACTAAAGTATGCAAGTGTTGAATACACCTAAGCCGACGATGTTCTTTACAGCTTCATAACCTGCTGTGGACCCATAAGCTGGCATGAGCTGCTTTGGAGCTCAGGACTGGTTTTTTTAGAGTGGCAAGGCACATGCAGGGATATGTATGGTATACATGAACGTTTTTAGACCACATGCAATACTGTATGTGGCAAGGCACATGCAGGGATGTATATGGTATACATGAGCGTAAGTGTTGCATTACACTAGGTATATACTTCAAGTGTGCCGAAAGTCAGCCAGCAAGTCTGCCAGACACGCAAATCAATCTTGCTAAAAGCAACTATTCTTGACACTCATCTGCCCAGGTCAATCACAATTCAGGCACCACCCATGCTCACAAAATTGCTCGCCTGAACCCACTTCCGCAGATACATACTTCAATTAACACTGCTGAAGAGACTGCAGACTCATAGAGTGTGCAAGGACTGGGAACTCGTAGAGAGCACGACTGATGTCATGCGCAAAAGGTTTGCTGGGCAACGCGTAGCGGGCAGTCCCGGCCGGAAGCAGCAAGTCTTTTCCAGTCGATCGGTGCGAGCGCTCCTCACGCCTTCTTGCGCGTGCAGCTGCGCAAGCCAGCACGAGCTTCAGACGCGTTCATGGAAAGGCATACAGACCTTTTTTGATTGGCACGTTACGGTAAACACTAAAACCCCTCAGCACAATTGCCGGGTCACAACTTTGCTGCGCGCAGTGCAAACACATCACACCCCCTTTCAGACCACGCGCATAGAATTTAGCTGGTGGCGATCGCGTATGCGTATCAATACACATGCACCAACACACAGCACAGCAGGGCCGCATGAGCAGACGGCGTGGCGCTCCAGGCACTGCGCGGGGTGCTGCGCACCAGTACTCGTGGTCCTTGGAGCCGCGGCACGTCGACACCAGCGTGTCGGGCCGCTGCAGGCAGTCGTTGCCGCCAAACACGCGGCGGAAGGTGCTGGGGTCGAACAGGCGGTTGACGGCGTCCTGCTGGTTGCCTGCAGCGCGTGTACAGCGCGGTCAGCTCTGCCAGCGTGACGGAGCTCGCTCTGCTGTGGCGGTGCGTGGGCAAGGAGCTGGGGTCACACGCTCACGCCCAGGCCCCCTGCTGCTCAGAGCCTGCCAGGCACAGGCTGCGAATGCGAGAGCCGCTGCAGACAGTAGGACCGCTGCTGTCTCGCAAACCCAGGTTCTAACTCCGCAGCGTGAATGCTCAAGGTCTACAGTTTCCAGCGTGAAGGAAGCTGTCGGCGACCAGTGCTTCCACTGCCACACGGCCCCCAGTTACGGACTGCTCCTGACACACGTGCCACACATCTAGCTCGTGCGCTGCCACGCGCGCGTGGTCGGGCGCACCCTCTTCGCAGCAGGTGTAGTAGAACGTGTACTGGCCCACCTTCTGGCACTCCTTGCGGTCAGCGCCGCCGAAAAAGCCCTCGGCCTTGTAGCACATGCCCGCGTCGTTCTTGGCGCGCACAACGTTCGGCGTCGACTGCTGCAGCTCGCGGCTCGCGCCCGCGCTGCGCCGCGCACGCCAATTACGTCAGCTATATGCTCTGGGTCGCAGCGCTGCCAGCACTGATCTGGGAGGGCACTGCACAAGTCAGTGGCAACGGCTTTGCTGGCTTGGGTTTGCCTCCAGAGGGGCCCATGAGTATAGTTTTCATGTGCGACTGCGGGTGCTGATGCACCCAACACAAAGGCTTGAGCCGATGCTCTTAATAGGTCACATACAGCTGCAGGAACACAGTTGGCCTTTGAACCAAGCAAAGCCAGCCAGCTACATGGTTGGCGTGTAGGTCTGCTGAAGTGGGAACCCATGCATGCGTGCAAGCGTACGTATGGCTACCAGCGCTACACCCTGGTGCGTGGTGGCCAATGTTGCGCACATACACGATCTGACAAAAGACAAGGAGACGCGCCTGTGGGCGAGCAGGCCCAGGACTGCCGCAACCAGCACGTACACCCACGAGACCGCCATTGTAGATGTGTTTGAGCTTGAGCTAGTGCAGCGTGCTGAAAGCTAGAGTGGCGGTTGAGGGCGTACTGGCTATTCAAGTGTGATGACTGCTGATGAGCCAGCCATATGGGTTGGACCCTAGATGGAGGCCACCCTACCTTACCTCGGGTTCTGACTGGACAGCATCCAGGAGAGCAGCTTCCTGTTGCCTTTCCTATTTTCCGGCATCCAAGCCCGTGAGTGGAGGTTGAGGTATACCATACTGATTACAGCAAACAATACAGACACCGGCAACAACATAACAATCTGATAAGCGCACAGCGCTTCACAAAACTGACCCCAAAACACGCCCGAGTCGCTGTACTGGACACACTTGCAATAAGCACAGACTACAGCTACCAGCAAGAGCAAGCCCTGTGGGCAAAGTAGTTTCTAACACTCCTACTCGGCAGAGGACGAACAGCGCTGCTAACGCCACGTGACTTTTTAGCACATCAGCACACTGATATAAATCGCACCCAGAAAATCAAAGCAACACAGCCAGTAGCACAGGCTGCTCGACCCCACATACTCTGCAGGTAGCCCGAGATGCCTACGCCGTCCAGCCAGGCTGTGGCGTTCCCGCCCCCGCCTCATCGTCAGGACCGCCGAAGGGGTCGGCGTCAGCGTCAGCGCGCTCGCCGGGCCGCTGGCGCTCATACATCAAAATGTACCCATGGTCCATGCTGGACGAGTACTCCTGCGGGTTGTTCAGACGATCCTCGCTCAGGCGAGGGTGTGAGCGTGTGCTGAGCAAGTGCAGAAGGGAGGCCAACACGATACGTGCCGAGCAACGGGCACGCAGTCCACATCACATGTTTATGGTATCGACATGCCATGATATCAGCACAGACCGAATGAGTGACGCTGCTTCTCAGTTGTGGGCGCTGCGCATGTGCAGAGAGCGCACAGACCGCTGACGCCGAGCGCACTTCAGCAGCACAAGCAACTGCACGCACAGCCACATGCAGACCAGGCATCGCAAGCGGGGCCGGACCTGCGGCGACCCAAACGCCGTCTGCACCATCGCCTCGCTGATGGGCTCCACCGTCTCGTCGTCGAAGAACAGCCAGTGCGACGCGCTCTTCACGAAAGCCACGTAGTGGCCTGCGCGCGCGCAGCGCCCCAGCTCGAGCGCGGCGCAGCCGGCGCACCCAGCACTTCATTAATCCAGTCGCCCGCAGGCATGCACAGGCTCGCATGGAGCATGCGACTCTCTGACGCACCATGGTTCAGGCCGCTGCCGATATGCACCACAACCGACCGCAGGCATGCACAGGCTCACATGGAGCATGCGACCCCCTGAGGCACCATGGCGCAGGTCGCTGCCGACACGCACCACGATCGTCCGCAGGCATGCATAGGCTCACAGGGACCTTCCAACGCACCATGGTTTAGGCCGCTGCCGACATGCACCACAACGGCAAACAGGTGGAACACATCGTCCGCGTCGTCGCACTCGTCGGCCACGTTGCGCAACTTCAGCTCGAACGGGAACACCACGCGGTACATGAGCTTGCGCAGCCTGGCGCGCGCGCATCCGGGGGGGGTAAGCACTGACACCGTGTCGAGCATGCAACACACTAGCACGCCATCTCCATAAGGCGTCAGGTTACATCTTGAGCAACGCCCCTGGCCTCTGGCACCAAAAGCAAACAGCCTGTTCACTCGGTTCTGCTTCGACATCGACATGTGGTCAGAGGGCGCTGAGGACATAAAAGGTCGGCCGCCTTGACAGTACAGCTCCCAGCGCAGCCAAGTGAATAGAACCTAATAAAGCTGTTCACATTTGATGAGCAGGCCGGCCGACCACGCTTTGCTCTTGCACGCGTCGTTGGTCGAACAACGGGGGGCGCACCGGTCCAGCTGCTCAATGTATTTAAAGCGCTTCAGGTGCAGGCACAGCACGCGCGGCAGCGTCTTGATCTTCATGCGCCATTGCGCCTCCTGCAGGCAGCGGCACGAGTTGCAGAAGAACTTGTCGTCGGCCTCCAGCATCGCCGTCGAGCTGCGCGCGCGCGCCCGCCGTGTCGGTCGCGCGTGCCGGTGCTGCTGGCTGTCGCGGCTGCTCTCGCTTCTGGTTGCAGCACCAAACAACCGAGAAGGTTCTGCAGGCAGCACGCCAGAAACTACAGTCTAATGCGTCATGTGCCTCCTCCAACGCATTGCTGATGCCGCGCGCGTGCGCTCAGGCTGTCACTGCCCCCACGCTCTCAGAGGACCATCTGCAGAGCACAGGTCTGGCCTGTACGCAAGCGCAGCATCGCAGCAGCCTCAAAGTCGGCGGGACGGCGTCATGTCCAGGTTGCACAGCCAGTCTGGAGACGAGCACGATGGGGCTCCCAGCAGCAGCTGCGCTGCGGACCTTCAGTCGCACAGCCAGTCAGAAGGCAAGCAGGATGGGGCCCCAGCGCTAGGATAGCGCAGCGCGCCTGAAGTTGCGCAGGCAGGCGGTGACGGACGAGTTCTGCTCGATCTCCAGGCTCAGCTCCATGACGGCCTCCTCGCGCGTGGTCACCGTCTCGCACTGCAGGCAGCGCGTCTCGCTGACCAGCTTGCCCTGCGCGCGCGCGCGGCCCCGGCGTCAGGACAGGAGGCGACTGCGCGGCGGTTGCAGACCGGCCTGCGCGCGCGCGCCGGACGATGTGGCGTCAGGGGGGTTGTCCCATTTCATAGGACAACCCCCGCGGGCGGCCGGCGCCGTCAGGCCGCGCCGGCCCGTTTCCGCGGCGTGCACATCGCGCCCTGCCCTTCCTAACGCGCATGCCTGAACAACAACCTACCAATGACAGGCAACAGAGCTGCGCGTCCGCCTGGGGACTTCTTAGAGCTGCGCCCCCAGAGCTGGGGTCACACATCCGTTGAGCACCCACTGCAGCGGCGGCAGGCAACACTACAAAAGCGCACACCACGCTCGCCCGCTATCCACCACGCACCTGGAACAGCTCGTGCACAAAGGAGCTCGTGCTTGGCTCGGCCGCGCCGGCCGCGCCGCCGCGCGCGTCGCCGGGCGCGGCGGCGCCGAGAGGCGGCGCGCAGCCGTTCAGCGCGGCCGCGGACGCGCCGGGCAGCGGCGGCCGGCCTGCGCCGCTGGCCGGCGCGGCACGTGCCTCCTTCTCCAGCAGGTCGGAGCACTCGTTGAGCAGGTAATTGAGAAACTCCTGCGCGTCCTGCATGGCGGGCGAGCACTCGCTCAGCAGGTGGTTCAGGACCTCCTGCGCGTCCTGCGCAGCCGGCCCGCCGTGGGCGCCGCGGCTGGGCGCCTGGGCCTGCAGTGCGGTGTCGTTCCGCAAACAGCTTTCTCGCGCTCGTCAGCCCTGGCTCCTTGTGCCCTTGTGTGTGTCGCCAAACACATGCGCGAGCAGCATCCGTGGTACAGACCGTGCAGGGAGCTTACGGCTGCCATGACGGGCAAGGTCAGCAAGCAGCTCGGAGGCACTCACGTCCGCCCGCCGTTTCCATGACAAGCACCAGCACCGCCAACAGGCGAGCAGCAGGACCGAGTGTGCATACTCGCCAGGCGTCCCGGCGCCTGACGCAGGCGGACGCCCGGGGCTGGCTGCCAGGACACGGCAGCGCCGAGCCGCGCCTGGTGCATGTAGCTGCGGAACAGCTCGTTGTCGCGCTTGAGGCGCTGCACAAAGCGCCGCGGCGCGATCACGCCCGTCTTCTTCTTCTGCGTGTTGACCTGCGCCGCGCGCGCCAGGTGCGTCGGCTGCACGCCGCACAGGCGGCGCGGGAACGGGCAGCCGTTCGCCTGGACAAGCAGCGCGGTCGAGCTGGCAGGTCCTTCCCCGTGCGCACGCGCATCAGCTCGGCCAGGCACCTCGCCGGGCACCCAGCCGCGCGCCGAGTGCTGCCCACCCAAATGCTCCCTCAGGACACCCAGGAGTGCCTGCAGAGCGCCCGTCCGGGCCAGAAGCGACTGCAGAGTCCCCGCCCGGGGCCGGGCGCGCGCCTGCACGAACAGCTCGGCCAGGCAGGTGAGCAGCGTCTCGTCCGCGTCGCGCACGGGCAGCCGCGCGGCGGCGTACTCCAGCACGCGCCGCCGGAACGGGCGGCAGAAGTA
>JAABUV010000528.1_pt1 | contig 57772 bp, 91 predicted proteins | sample 5559971 | NCBI WGS metagenome assembly JAABUV01 (sample SAMN10711881, study PRJNA513362) | rock metagenome | isolation source: Antarctica rocks | place: Antarctica: Victoria Land, Knobhead nord | collected 2015-12-19 | reverse complement strand
AGCTCCAACGGCGCCCCACTGCCGCAGGCAACCCCTTCCCCTGACCGCATGCCTGCTTGCCCTTTGCCTGCGCCAGCACCATGCTGCAGCCTGTCGCCCTTGCTTCTCATGGCAGCTTCATCCCTCACTATGCTCACCTTACCCATACGGATGCAGCCCTGTGCAGGGCAATGCCTTGAATCTCCAGGCTCACATACACCTACGATCTTACACTGCGCACCGCTTTGCAGAATGCAACCATACAAGCAGCTATTACAAGTTGTCGTCAATGACGTCCTGCTGCGCCGCAATCAGATTATGGCCGCACCGGGCAATGATGAGGCAGGCGCGCGCGCAGAACACGTGCCGCGCTCCGGACACGACGTGCGCGCAGACTACGTCGCTCGTCTGCGCGTTCTCGGACGGCGGCTGCGTCAACCTCGCGCCCGGACAGCCCGACGCCGGCAGCTTCTGCGTCAACTCCGTGGGCGGCAGCTGCGCGGTGTCCAATCGCGCGGTGCGGCGAGCTCCATATGCGCATGCGGGCGCCCCTCCGCACAAGCACAGGCACAGTACAGGCAGCAATTCCGCACTGCCACCCCTCCTAGCCCGCCGGCTGTGCCCACCACCTCGCGTGCACAGCCACCATACCACACGCCGGAGCAGCAGCCAGTGGCGCCGATGCAGGCATGTCCGGTGCTGTCATGCATGCTAAATGCGCGTTGGCACTGCTGCACGGGTCTAGCAGGAAAACTGCATCATCTGCCCCAATCTTGCGCTTGGTGCGCTCACGGTGGCCTTGTGCATTGAGGACAGACCAGCAGCCCAGAGTTGCGCGTGCGCAGCCATGTGCGCGCAGGCGCTCTGCAGCGTCAAGCTTTTGAGTTCATGCATCGGCCTGCTTTCTGAGGCTGGCTCGGCAGCAGCGAGACGGGCTGAGAGGTCGGCCAGCATGCGTCTTCGTACAAGAGGACTGCACTGCCACACTTCACAGGTGTTTATGAGGAAGCGTTGAACAGCATCCGCATCCGAGGCGCGCCTGCACACGCGCAGGTACCCGGCGGCGTGTGCCAGCAGGCAACGCCCTCGTACTCCACCGCGACCAGCAAGCTCTGCGGCACGCTCGCGACGCAGGCCAGTGAGACCACGCCGGCCACCTGCTGCAACACGGTGCGCGCGTGGGCTGGCTGCCCTGAGTGCCTGGAACTCTTGCTGTGAGCTGTGTCCGTGTGCTGCTGCCGTCCCTCTGTACAGCCCCCGTTTTGTAAGGCAGTGCCTCTTTGCTGGCAGGAGTGTGCGTGGAGCAGGGCAGGGAAGCGTGTGGGTGCTCCTAAGAGGACCGAGCAAGAGCAGCTCGCCCCGCATCTCCGCATGGCCGCGTGAAGTACTGCCTGGCTGGGGCCGCGCAGGGCACCGTGGTGTCCGCTGGCACCTGCCCGCTGGCCAGCTGCGATGCCAACGCCTGCCAGTGCACCATCTCCGGCACGGCCAACGTGTGCTACGACCCGCCCAACTACGGCGTGGGCACGACGTGTACCTACTACCCGCAGCCGACCAATGCCGGCTGCGTCACGACCGCGCAAGTGTAGCAGAGCCTCGGCCATGCGCATGTCCCTGCTGCACCTGGAGCTGCCGGCTGCCGGCTCTCCTGCCCATGGATGTTGATGGCCCTGCGGGTGGTGTGACAGATGCACATTATTCAGTGGTTTCAGCACACGCAGCATCCTGCCGCGCCTTCCCCCCACATTTCAGGCTTCGCCTTATGGCATGCTGCGCTTACAGCCTGCCGTGGACCAACGTATGAGGCTGACTGCGTACCTGAAGATAAGGATGGTGTCTGTCGCTCATGCAGGCCAACGCAAAGCGGACCTGCTTGGGATCCCACAGACCCTCTGCGTTCTGGAATGCTGGACGTTCCTGCACAATGTAACGAAATTTATATTTGCATGCATGCATTTTGCTGAATCCCTGTCAAGCCCCCTGGCCAGGGAGGGCCGTGGAGAGTTGTGCACTGCACAATGTGCAGTCAGCAGCATGCGTGGCTAGCCTTGTTGCCCCAGCTTTGCGCTTGGCACATTTCTCGGTAAGCACCGCATAGATTTGACTATCTTCTTGGGGTGATGGAAAAAAGACAGTGTTTATTCAGACGCATTATATTGTGAGGGACGAACAAAGCATGCTTCAAGTGCGACTGCTGCGAGGTTTATGACTGCCGGTGTCTGCGCACGAGATGGGAGCTCTGGACAGGCAGCATGACACAATTGCTGCCATATGCAGGTTCTGACACCCTCATGCACGACGGCGACCACCCACCATCCTTCCAAACACCCTTCCCTGCCACCCGTGTGTACTTCGTGTTGCTTGTTTGCCTTTAACGACGCAGTATATACCCCCAACTTGCTGATTGCGCAGAGCTGCAACCGCACAGAACACCAGTATGGTAGCGCTGGACTTGCGCTCCATAATCCAGGAGGAAAGGAAGCGGCGCCAGGCCGCGCACTTGTCTGCCGCAACCAGCGACTGCCGGGAGGATGCCTCTGGCGTGCAGGCGGTTGACCAGGGGCCCATAGACCTGGCAGCATGCAGCGTTGGTGCCGATGCAGTGGAGGCGCGCACTTGCTTGCAACCATGGGTGGCTTGGCGCTTGATGCTACCAAGCCAGGTTGTCGTCAAGGCTTCGAGCGTCACAGGCTGCAAGCTGACTGTTCAGAGGACTGTGCAGGGCATCAGTTATGTCGCTGACTTCCTGTCTGTCTCGGAGGAGGCTGCCGTGCTCCGCTCCCTGGACCAGATGGATCAAGCGCGCTGGGTGACATCTGGCGAGCGCCGCATCATGGTGCATTCTCTGGCTGCTGCTATGCTGTGCTTGGTCAAGGCTGTGGGAGAACACCAGCAAGGCAGCCCAGACAGGGACGCTGCCGCTAAATATATCTGTGTGCGTGTGCCAGAACTTTGGCGGGCGACCAGGCTGCGCGTCTGTGACGGAGGTCACGCCTGCTTATGTCTCTCATTTTCAGCGACGTGGAAAGAAAGAGCGGGGCGTCGACTGAAGTGGATGTTGGTCGCAGCCGCTGCCGGCCTTCTTGGCAGCTCTGGTCGCACGCCTGGTCGCCGCGGGCGTGTACCCGGCCACCCGCGCTCCAAACCATGTGCTCGTCAACGCGTATTGTGGCGGAGCCGGCATCCCACCGCACGCCGACGGGGACCTCTATTGGCCGCGCGTGGTCACAGTCTCGCTGGCAGGGCCGGCGCTGCTCTGCTTCACCCGCGCCGGGCGCACCAGCGACCTGGTTGCCGAGGTGCGCTCACAGTAGTCCTGTGCCATTCTCTTTCTGAGTGCCTATGTCCTTTGGCATGCTTAGCTGCAGCTGCCAGACGGCCCGTGTATTTATTGAGCACACCCAAATGTCCCTGTCTGTTGAAGCAATGGCTGCGTAACACTCAGGTCTGAAAGTGCGTGCTGCCGCTGGTGACAGATGGCAGGCACCTGCCTGACCGCAGGCTCTGTTGGCAGGCCATGAGGCGTCTGTGAGGTCAGCAGAGATGTCCGACGCACGGCTCCTGTTGGTGCGCGCAGGTCCTGCTGCGCGAGCGCTGCCTGCTCGCGGTTGGCGGCGAGGCGTACCAGCGCTGCGAGCACAGCATCCCCACACGCAGCAAGGACGTGGTTGGTCCAGCCTGCTGCAATATGGCTCAGGCGCGGTCCGGCCTGCTGCAGTATGGCCCAGGCCCAGGCGCAGTCATGACCCTGCTTGCCGGGCTGGTGCTGTCCCGTAAGGACACACACAGGGCGCCACAGTGATGCTGGCATGCGAAAGTTCGTGAACCTTGCAGCATGCAGGAAGGCCTCGAGGATCTGCTGGGCTAAATAGTGTTCTTGTTGCAGGCGGGTGCGGCGCTGGGCGATGTCGTCGCTCGAGCAGCGCGGCGAGTTTCCCTTGTCTTTGTGCACAAGCGCGGAGCTCTGGCAGAGGACGACACGTAGCGTGCTGCGGCTGCGGACATTCATATGCTGGGCACATTGCCAGTTTTGCAAGCGGCACGTGTAAGTTGTGACTCTCGGCAGAGGATACTAGGCTTATCTTTCCACACAGCCTGCCGCCTGCTGCCTGAAAGACTAGGCACCTAGCGTGCGACCGATCATGGCGCCTTTCAACCCCTGAACAGAACCCCTCAACATTAGAAGTACATGAACATCTGCTACTGATCAAACATCGCACCAATACACTCAACCAGCGCAGCGCGCTCACCCGCCGCTGACCGCACAGAGCTCAGCTGCTCTTCCGTGACAGCAGCTGGTCGAAGTACGTGTCCACGATGAAGCGGCTGGTGCTGGTGCAGTCCAGGCGGCAGTGGTCGCGCTCGTAACGCCCGCCCACGAGCTTGTACTTCAGGACCAGCGTGCGCACGACAAAGTCCTGCGTGGGGGCGCGCGCCCGCTTACGCACGCGCGCTCCTGCCGTGCAAAGCGCGCAGCGCGCCTATCCTAGCGCTGTGCACAGGCACAGGACGCTGCACAGCAAAGCCCTGCAACTCATATGCGCATGTTCCCTCGCATACGCAAGGGAACGCTGCAGGTTACAGACATCGCACCTCGCCCCGCACGCTGATCTGGTCGCCGTTGTGCGTGTTGCTTGGCAGCTCGTGGATGCCCAGGCTCTCTGCAGGTGGCGAGATTTTCTTCACCTCAAAGAAGCCTGCGGCCCCACACCACATAGTGGGGTTGCCCCACGCCACACAGTGGTGGTAGCTCTGTTGCTGTGAACTCAGCTCACGTGTGAGGGCCGCTGCGCCGCACCTGGCCTGCGCGCTCTCCTGGCAGGCCGTCCGCTGCTGCTGCTCGCTACTGGCCTGCCAGCGCAGCGCCTGCATCCTTGTGTCCAACCCCGCCAGCCCTGGCCCCGCACCGCTGGAGCTAACAGCCTGCTGGCATGCCCCAGCCCGCACGCTCCAGCTGGGTGGGGCTGCATGTGCCTCCCTGCGCCCAGCCTCCCCAAGCTCGCACACAAGCACGGCGAGCGCGCAGCCTCGTGCCAGCACAGGCGTTGCCCAGAGAGCGTGACCGAGAGCGCAACAAGGGGCACAGTGTCAGCAGTGTATTTGCACGACGAACACACACGGAAAGGTGACCAGAGCACAATGTGAGCGACAGGTCAGCACAGTCTGTCTGAAGCACCCACACCATGACGCTGAAGAGTGCAACCTCATGCCTGACCCCGATGCATCATATGACTCACCCCGCTGAGCTGCGCCATGCAACTCGTGACATGCAGGACTGCAAGCTCGGATGCAGCTCATGACATGCAGAATATGGTGAGCACTAGTGCTCATCATGCGGGGGTAAGGTGGGGCATCAAGCGCTCAATGCGCAGTGCATTATTGTGTTGGACTTGCTAACCGTACAAGCCCAGCTGCAATTTTTCCTGTTTAACCGCTGACAACACCGTGAGCAGCCCCTAGTTTGCCTGCGCAGCTGCAGGCAGGCCGATGGGCAGCGCCGGCCAGGCCCCCAGCATGGAGGCTGTGCAGGCTACAATCGAGCGCGCCTGCACTGACTTTGAGGTATGTCTTGTATCCTGGCCTGCTATATTGCTCACTCACAGCAGTCCATCACGTTCGCTCAAGTCTTGCACGAAGCCACAGTCAGTGTAGGGAATGCGCAGTGCTGTTCCACATTCTTGCAGCCCATCCAAAATACGTGCCTGGGTGTGTGTTAGAGCTTCGTGCAGACTGGCAATAACATGCTTCTGCAGAAGTGCTCGGGAGGGCCGCAGACGCGGCCCTGTTAAAAACATCACCGATGCTCTATGCAGACACATGTATGCAAGCACACGCACTGGTACAGCTGTAGCACTGCGTCAGGCCAACCTCTTGGTGGTAAGCCTGGCGGCGCGGGCGGCGCAGCACCCGGCCACGCGGCCGCAGGCGGAGGCCACGCTGCTGGCCTTCCGCAACTCGCAGCGCCCCGTCGCCGCCTGCCAGCACATCCTGCACCACTCGCGCAGCCTGCAGGCCCGCTTCCAGGCGCGCGCCCGCGCCGCCGCGGCCGCCCGGCTCGGCCGCCGACTGCCACGGCCGTGCCCGGCCGAGACGCAGCCTTGACTGCAAGCTTCGCCTGCAGCTGGCTGCCTGCTGTGCCTGCGACCTCCTGCTCTGGGGGCCGGTCCATCACGCGCCCTGTGGACCGCCAGGCGGCGGTGACGCTGCGCGACGCTGCGGTGCGCGAGTGGCCGCTGCTGCCGCCAGACGCGCGGGCCGCGCTGCGGCGCTACGTGCTCCAGTACGTCATCGGGTGCCCGCCCTGGCGCCCCGCAGCGCAGCGTTGGCTGTAGTTGGGCGCGCACATCTGCTGCGCTGCTGCATGCTGCTCTGCTGCGCTGCCTGTCTATAGCGCCTTGCTCTGTCAGCGCGGGCAGGACGCCGGGAGCCCTGCTGGTCGCCGCCATGCCGCGCCAGAATAGGCCCTCGGCAGTCGAGCTTGTGCTCACGCAACCGGCAAGCGCCGACCCTACTTGCACCACAATGTGCCTGGGGCTGCTCCAAGTGCCATCGCGCGCCCGCGCGCCAGGCACGCGGCGGACCCGGTGGCGCTCGTGCGCGCGCAGCTGACGGCCGCGCTGGCCGCGCTGCTCAAGCGCATCTGGGCGGACGCGCCGCCCGGCGAGCGGCGCGCGTTCTTCGACGAGGTCAACGCCGCGGCGGAGGCGGGCGGCCCGGCCGCGCGGCGCGTCGGGCTCGAGATCCTGGAGGCGCGCTCCCTGGGGCGCCGCCTCCGCGGCGCGCCGCCCGGCTGCCGCCAGCCTGCGCGGCGGGCAGGCCGCACGCGCGGCGGCTGCGAGCTGACACGCAGGCGCATGCGTGCCGAGCGAGCGGAGTACTGCGGAGCGGCAGCGCGGCGCGCTTGCAGGCAGTACTAGGGTATAGGGTAACACGGCCCGCCGGCCGCCCGGCGCGCAGGCGGTGGTGGCGGAGTTCTCGCCGGCCACGGCCAGCGCGATGGGCCTGGCCTGGGCGTACCACGAGCACTGCCGCGCGGGCATGGAGGCCGAGTTCCTGCCGGCGCTGTTTGCGCACGGGCGCGACGTGGCCGCCGGCGCCGCGCCGGCCGCCGCCGCGGGCGGCGCCGAGGCAGCCGGCGTGTGCGGCGCGGCGGTCTCGCTGCTGTGCGCGGTGCTGTCCTGGGACTTCAGGTGCGGCCTGGCAGCCCTCGCGGCGGGCGCGCTTGGAGCAGCGGGTGCGCGTGGTGTGCGTTCGCGCTGGCTGGCTGCGTGTGGCACTTTACTCTTATTGCTGCACGTGCTCTGCCAGTGCATGGCGCACTCAAACCAGCTGCAAGGGGCCGCCACACGCACACCAACCTGGGCGGCGAGCGAGCGGACAGGCGCGCTGGGGACCCTGCGACAGGGCCTGCTGAGGGGCCGTGGCGCGCGCGCGCAGGCACGCGCACGCGCCGCTGCCGGCCTTTGGCGGCGGCCGGCCCAGCAGTGACGGCATGCAGGCACGCCCCGCCGCTGGGCTGCCGTGCTGGGGACGACACGGTCTCAGACTCCTATTCCGATCTGCTTGGCGGGCCTGGCAGGCCTGGCGATCCTAATAGCGACCTCCGACGCAGGTGCGCCCGGGGCCCGCCTGGCGCGGGCTGCTGCTGGCGCCGGAGGCCGCGGATTGGCTGACGCGCCTGCTGCCCGAGCTGCGCGGCGCGGCCGCCACGACGCCGCTCGCGCGCGGCGCGCGCCAGCTGCTGGTGCGCCACGTTGCGCCGCGCTGCTCACCTGCACCATCCAGTCTTCGGCGCCTTCCCAGTCGGTGCTAGGATGTGCATGTGAGGTGAAACAGCCCGCACATGGGAGGGAGGCGCACCTGGCGCACTTGCAGCACAGCGCCTGCGCAGGGGCAGGAGCTGGCCCCGTATACGGTGCCCGAGCGGCCGTGCTCCCAAAAAAACAATCCTAACAAGAGCTGGCCGCCCTGGACCATGCAGAGCAAGCTGTGACGGACGGCGAGCGCCTGCTCGGCCGCTGCGGCAGGTGCTGCTGTGCGCGCTGGACGGCGACGTGTTCCCGCGCGCCGCGCCGCCGGGCGGCCCGCAGCCGGCCAAGGACGCGCACCTGGCGCGCCTGCTGCCGGCCGCGCTGGCGTGGGCGTGGCCGCCGGCCGACGCGCTCGCGCGCGCGGCCGCCGAGGACGAGGGCGAGCTGCTGGACGCCTGCCGGTGCGCGCGCGCGCGGCGGCGCGCGGAGGTCGTGAAGCGCTGCATGCCTTGCAGAGGGGCGTGTCCAGCGACGCACACAGGACGCGGCCCGGCCTGCGCGCGCAGCGCGCAGGACAGAGTAAGCTGCCGCCCCCGAACGGGGGGTGTGGCACTGACGTGCGCTCCAGCCTCTCCTCGTGTCACGGGTCTGTGGCACTGGGTCGGTGATGTTACGCGCTTGGCCAGAGGCGCCTTGGGGACCTGGTGCAGAGATGCGAAAAGGCATGCCGAGCAGTGCGCGGCGCCGCCAGGGCGCTGGCGGCCGCGGCGCCGGTGCACCGCGCGGCGGGCTTCGAGCGCGCGGCGCCGCCGGGCGGCGGCTGCGGCGACAGCGGCGCGCTGGGCGCGCTGGGCGCGCTGACGCGCGCGGCGGTCGGCGCCGGCGGCGCGGGCGAGGACGCGGCCGGCACGTGGCTCGGCGACGCGACCGACATGCTGCTGGACGCCTGGGTGGAGCTGCTCGCAGACCACGCGCTGGGCTTCCGCCGGCGCGCCCCTGCCCGGGCCCCCGCCGCTCTGCGAGCGCAAGCGGCGCGCGCCTGGGAAGCGCCTGCGCCGCTCGTCAAGCCGCATGCCCGTCTGTTGATCACATGGGCCGAGTGGCGGCGGCATGATGGGGTCCGCTGGGTAGGCTGCTCGGCCCTAGGTGCAGGGGAGGGCGGACGCTGCGCCGGGACGCCATGGCGCGCCGCGGAGCGGGGCCGTGAGCAGGGTCGCTGCGCGCAGGGGCGGCCCAGGCGCCTCGGAGGCGCAGGCGGCGGCCGCGGCCGGCGTGTTCAGCGCGCTGGCCGCCGCCGCGCTGGACGAGGCGGCCGCCGGCGCCGCCGACGACGAGGCGCCCGGCGAAGCGGCCGCCAGCGCCGCGCCGGCCGGCGACGGCGGCGGCGGCGGCGGCGACGGCGGCGGCGCGGCGGCGAGGGACGCCGCGCTCGCGCGCGCGGCTGCCGTGGGCCGCGCCGCGCCGGGCGAGGCCGCGGCGCTGCTGGCGGGCGCGGTCACTGAGCGGCGCGCCCACCTAGCGCACTGCGCCGCGGCCGGTGCGGTTCGCGCGGATGTACACCGCCCATGCTCAAACAGCCTGCTGCTGCGCCCTTGCTCAGCAGAGCAGGGCGGCGCTGCCGCCGCGCCGCCCCGCCTCTGCGCAGAGTGGACCGGCAGCCGCTGTGCGCTTAGCGGCCGCGCGGCCGCTGCAACTAGCAGATACAGGCAATCCTCTGCTGGCGTGCAGTCGCAGCGACACCGCTAGCAGCCCCAGCGCTGCGGCTAAGCAGCAGCGCATGCCCTCCCCATGGGCCCCTCACCCCGGCTGGCGCGCAGGCGCCGACCCGTCCGTGCCGCTGGAGCAGCTGTGCTGGCTGCTGCGCGCGGCCGCGCACCTGCTGGCGGACCCCGGCGAGGGCGAGGCGCCGCTGCCGCCCGTGCCTGTGGCCGCGGCGGCGGCGGCGGCCGCCGCCGCCGGCCGGCCCGACGCCGCCGCCGCGCTGGCGGCCGCCGTGATGGACGCCGCGGCGCTCTGCCTCGACGCGGCCGCGCGGCCCGTGCTCAGCCCGCGGTGCGCACGGGCCAGACCGACGCGTGTTGGAGGCGCAAGGCGCTCCCCGCCCGCCGCGTCAGGCGGCTCCGTGCCATGGCTGCACTGACGCCTGGCGGCAGGATGCGGGCGCAGCCCGACATGGCGCTGCCACCCGGCATCCAGACCCAGCCCCATGGCGCTGCTCTGCCCGGGCGCCACGGGGCACTCTGGTTGACGTCAGCCCCGGTGCCAGCCAGGCTCATGAGGGCGGCGGCGTAGGCGGCGCCGCGTGGCAGGTACCAGCGACAAGGACTCAACACCCATCCGTGCTGCACGGCACATGCGATGCCCATGAGCTCGCCGCGGGCGCCAGGCTGATGGAGGCGGCGCTCTGGGCGGCCGCGCGCGTGGCCGACACCTACCTGCTCCCGGACGACGCGCCGGCCTCGCCCGCGCTCGGCGCCGCGCTCGGCGGCGGCGCGGCCGGCGGCGGCGAGGCCGCGCTGGAGCTGCTGGTGCGCGTAGCGCACGCGGCCCTCACGCAGTGCGTCGCCCTACCCTACCCTAACCGCGCCCGCCGCCTCTGCCTGGGGCGTCGGGCGGCAATGGCGCGTCACGCCCTGCGCCGAGCGCTCCGCGCGGCCGCCGCTTCCGCCCAGGGCGCCGCGGGCAGGCAGGCGCCCGCGCAGAGAGCTCGGCACAGGGCGCGACGCGCCGTGCTCACCCTGGCACTGAGTGTCCCTGGCCGCCGATGCGCGTGTGCTTTTGTGAACAAGCCCGGCGTGGCGGTCGTGGCACGCGACTTGTTGCTCGCGCGTGTGCCGACGCATGGAGCTCAAATGCCTGAGACAGGATAGAAAACCCTACCCTACCCCACGCATGGGCCAGAGCCGACCAAGGTCTACGCCATCGCTCAGCTCTCTGCGTCCTCCGCAAGGGACGCACGACTGCGCTCATGTGCCTGCCCTGGCGCGCCAGGCGCCCAGCGCGCTTGCGCCCTAAACCTATTCGCGCTCGCGCCCTCATCCCAACCCCCGGTGATGGCCCGGCCCGGCGCGCCAGCGCGCCACCTCCAAGCCCCTGTAGGGAAAGGGTTGCGCGGCGCGCCCAGGTGGCCCGGCGAGGTGGACCTGCACCGCGGCGCAGCCGGCCGGCTGCTGCCGGTGCTGGTGCGCCGGCGGCCGGTCAGCGCGCGCCTGGCGCGCCTGCCGGCCTGGCACGCCCTGGCGGGCGCCTGGGCCGCGCAGGACGGTGCCGTGCGCGCGCTGGCGGCGCCCGTCGCGGCCGCGCTGGCGCAGGCGCTGGCCGCCGCGGCCGCCGGCGCGCCCGACGCGGCCGCCGGCGGGCACTACGTGGAGCGCCTCATGGCCGGCGTGGCCGGTGCGGGGCGCCCTCGGCAGAATGAACTATCAGCTAAATGCAATATGATTGGTCAGGCGTGTGCTGGGAGTGCGGACCTTGGGGTGGCGGGCGCATGCTCCAACAGCGCGTCCACGCAGGTGCCGGTCCCGCCGCAGGCCGAGGCGGGCGCCGACGGGCCCGTGCAGATTCTCGCGCGCGGCCGATGCAGCCGCCAAGCTCGGCCGGGCGCACAGGCCTGCCTGACTTACCGCCCGCAGGTCATGGGGGGCGCAGGTGTCGCCCTGTGGGACTATGCATATGCGGCGGGGTAGGTTTATGGTAGGGTTACCAGGGAGGCACAGGGAGTGGGCGCCGCGCGCGCAGGCGAGGTCGCAGAGCTGGCGGCGCGGCCGGACCTGGCGGCGGTGGCGGAGCGGCCGGACGTGCTCGCGCGCGCGGGCGTGCTGCTGGAGGCGCTGCGCGGCGCGACGCGCGGCACCACGCCGCGCGGGCAGGCGCGCCGCTCACTTCAAATGCCGGAGCGCGTGCGGGTTGGGTGGCTGGGGTGGCTGGGGTCAAGACTGATTACTTACAGGTGTGGGCAGGTCGATCGTCGCCTGACAAGGGTACAGTCCGTCCCCTTGCAAGCGTGTAGGCAGGACTGACATGGCGAGTGATGCTCGCCGGGTCATACGTAAGAGGTCACGATGTTGAGAGCCAAGCCGGACGCGCGGCCTTGCTGCGAGACTGGTTGCTGTTTAGTGCACAAATGAAACGGTATAGTTCTGAAACGGTTATTGTGCTGATGACGTGGACGGCAACACCTGATAGTCGGGGCCGCCGCACGGCAGGCGGCGCTGTTCGCGCTGGCGGACGCGTGCATGGGCCCGCTGCTGGCGCTGCAGCGCGCGTACCGCCGCGACGCCAGCGTGACCTGCCTCATCCTGCGCCTGGCGGGCGACGTGGTCGAGGCGCACGTGTCCTTCCTGCAGGCGCGGGGCTCCCCGGTGGCAGGGCAGAGGTGTAAGGGTTCACATAGGTTGTTGTGGAAGCGCGACACGCGCACCTCCCGACGTGGGGAGGTCATGGTGATGGGCCGCTCCGGCGCGCCCCTGACACCGCTGAGAGCACACCGCCGCGGCGGCGTGCACACACACAGGCTCAGCTGCCCGCTTGGGCCCGACTCGTGCACGCTGCCGCCCCGGCCGTGACGCGGTGTGGCGCGCCCGCGCAGCCGGCGCAGGCGCGGACGCTCTGCGACTGGGTCTTGCACCTGCTGCAGCTCTACTCCGCGTACAACCTGGGCCAGGCACGCGCCCCGCTCCGTCCCTCTCCAAGCTCGCACAGTTGGGAAGCTCTGGTTGGATCTCTTGTAGGCTGGCAACTACGACCCAGTCGAGGAATCGTGCTGGCTGTCCTTATTTGTTGGGCAGGATGCGACCGGTGGGCCCTCGGCGGTCTGCAGGGGTATGTGTGGTCCGTGATGCAGTTGACAGGCTGATGCGCATGCTCCTGCCCGCCGGGGCCAGGTCTCGCTGGCGGCGGCGGCAGCGCTGCGCGCGGACGCACTGGCGGGCGCGTACAAGGACCTGCGCGCGCTGCTGCGCCTGCTCACGCACCTCACGCAGCGCGACCTGTTCGACTTTGACGACGACGCCGCGGCCGGCGCGCCGGCGGCCGACGTCGCACAGGCACGCGCGCCCCTCAGGTGCATGAGGACCATGCTGCAGCAAGCGTGCCACTGAAGTGGCGCAGCCGCTGACTGGTATGACACCGCGCACCCAGTACGCTGTAGGCACGCGCTGGCGCTGCCGGGCGCGGGCAAGCTCGTATTGGGCGCGGGGCCTCTTGAAGCCGGTTGGTGCAGTGTCTGATGGCCCCCGCATCCTGGCGCCCGCTGGCGGCCGGCAACTCCTCAGGCGCCCGCTTTCTCAGGCGCCCGCCAGGCGCCCGCTTTCAGACGCCCGCCGGGCGCCCGCTCTTAGGCGCCCGCGCGCGCACGCAGGTGGTCTTCCTGGGCCTGGACATCCTGGTGCCGCTGATGACGGGCGAGCTGCTGGCCTTCCCCAAGCTCGCGCGCGCGTACTTTGCGCTGCTGGCGTACATGCTGGAGGTGTACCCCGAGCGCGTGGCCGCGCTGCCAGGCGCGCCCCGTGCCCTACCCTCTACCCTCATACAACCGTACGTACCCTACCCCTAAACCTAACCCTATCTTCAGACCGGCGCGCCCAGGCGCCCGGCGGCATGGCATGGGGCGGCATGGCATGGGGCGGGCGCGCTGCGGTGCCCGCGGCGCGCGGGCCTGCGGCTGCGCGGCGCAGCAGGCCGCAGCGTGCACCCTGTCGGCGCCTAAGCGCGGCGGTTGCGCGGCCGGGCGCGCGCAGGCCGGCAGCTGGCCACGCTGCTGGCGACGCTGGGCTGGGGCCTGGGCGGCGCGGACGGCGAGGTGGTGCAGGCGAGCCTGGAGGCGCTGGCCGCGCTCGCGCGCTTCCACGCCGCCTCGGCCGCCGCCGGCGGCCCGGGCGTGCCGCCCGTCGAGGGCGCGCCTCCCTGTGCTCTCATGCATGATGCAATAGGTAAAAAAATTTGTGCGCGCATGGCGGGGCACTGCTGCACATCAGCCAGGGAGGCCTGCTGCATCTTCTCACAGCGTGCCACATGCAGCTTGTGTGAGAAAGTGGCCGCTTGGGTGCCGCTGCCTGCAGCTCGGGACGGGGTGTGGAGTCACGCCAGGAAGGGGCAAGAGTGAAGGACAAGCGCCCACGCCCACCGCCCGGGCCTGCGCAGGCGGCGCGCCCGCGCTGGCGGGCTTCCAGGAGGCCATCCTGCGGCGGCTGCTGCTGGCGGACGCGGGCCGCGACCTGGTGGACCTGGCCGCCGACGCGCTGCTGCCGCTGCTGGTCGCGCACCCGGCCGACTTCCAGGCGCTCGGTGCGCGCGCGCGCCCGCCGCTCGGGCGCGCGCCGCCGAAGGTTCAGGGGCTGGGTGCGTCTTGGTGTGTACGTCAATGCACACCCAGCCTGCTGCCGGGCGCTGGGCGCGCCAGCGCCTTGCCATGGTGGCGCTTTGAAGTAGATTAGCGCTGTTGCACGTACTTGGTGAGTTTTGATCACTGGGTGCGCCCGCCGCTGCCGGCCTTGATGTCGCGCCTGGTGGCCACCTGGTGCGCAGCTCTGCGCACAAGGCTCGCTGCCGTGCGCAGCTCTGCTGTCACCCATCTGGTAAGGGACAGGGGCTGCTGCATTCGCATGCAGGGAAAGCAAGGTAAGGGTGCCCTGGGTAGGGCTGCGCGCGCATGCAGCCCCGGCCGACCTGCGGGCCGCGCGGCCTGGGGCCGCAGGCGCGCGGCTGCTGGCGGGGCAGGCGGACCCGGCGCTGCGCGGCGCGCTGACGGCCGCGCTGGGCGCGCTGACGGCCGCCAATGGCGTCACCGCCTCTGCCGACCGCGCCAACCGCCGCCGCTTCCGCGCCAACCTGGGCCGCTTCGTGGCCGACGCGCGGTCCATCGTGCGCACGCAGTGAGCGCGGCGCCGCCGCGCCGGTCGGGCGCCGAGAGCAAGCGGGAGCTGTTATGTCGGCGCGTGATGGGGTGTGTGCGCTCTGAGCACTGCCCGGCTGGTACTTGCCATCCGTCAGGGGCACTGGTTGGGCATGCACTGCAGGAAACGCATGTAAGACTTGCGCGCAGCTGAACGTCTACCATGACAGGCTGTGAGGAGGCTTGAGCCTGCTTCTAGCTGCACAGGGTCCAGGCCATGAGCCTTGCACCTTGCACCTCCTGCAGACCCACCCATCCCCTCGTTATGACAACAGTATAAAAAAATTCTCAATCAGCCGGCCCAGATAGGGAGTCGGTGCATGCTAGGGTGCTTACTCAGCACGGTTACAACCCGAGTGTCCGTTCAAAGTTGAGTTGAATATGCGTGCATATGCTTCTACCGGGTGCACTCGCTGCGATGCGCTCATCTGCCTTACAGGAGCCGGGACTTTGCACAGGATATAGCAGGCATGGCACGCATGCTTGCGTTCGCGTGCGCCCTGGCGCTGGCCGCGGCTGCGGGTGTGGGCGCGCAGCAGGGCACGGGGCAGCACCCTGTCGAGCCGCACGTGCTCGACAAGTTCCCCTTCGGCGCCCCTGTGTCCTTCCTGGACACCGGTGTGCAGATCACCACCAACATCAGCGTCCTCTACGCCACGCGCACCTACGTGCAGGTCACCGTAACCGGTGCGCGACGCGCGCAGCGCCTGCAAACACACAAGAGCTCCGAAGGTCGCCATAGCTCATGCTAGCCGCGCGGCTCCCACCCACAGGGTTGAGAGCCGCAGCGCTCGCGCGCCTGCAGGCGCCGCAGGCGTCGCACTGGCGGGTGACATCATCGCGCTGTACGCACCGGCGACGTCCGCGCTGACGCCCAACCTGACGCAGTTCATCAAGTACAAGGCCGCGACCAATGGGAACCCGAACTATGTCGCGACCGGCGCTGGCACATACACGTGCGTGCTCGCCCTCCCCCTCCCTCCCCCTTTGCGCGCGCTCCCAGCCGGCTATGCAGCCACCCTGCATTACCGCCCTCGTGCCCGCCGTCCCGCTGCGCGGACGGCGAGACGCGCTGAGGCGGGGGCGCAGGTTCCAGCTGCTCAACTACCGCGCGAACATGGCGTTCGCGCTCCTGCACAACGGCACGACCGCGCAGCCGGTCGTGTCCGCGATCAGCGCGCCAATCGCGGTCGCCAACCCCAACGAGCCTACCGGGCAGCACCTGACGCTGACCACCGACCCGACGTGCGCCCCGCCGCGGCCGCCGGGCAGCCTGCCCTAATCCCGGAGCCTCCCAGTGAGGCAAGCAGGGGCTTGCGCAGCGCCCCAGGCCCGCGCGCGGCGCCGAAACACCCCAGCACAGCCTGCCGGGTGCGTCCGTCGCGGCAGCGCAGCCCTGCCGGCTCTGGTCCTACAGAGCTAGGCGTCTTCGCTCCGCACAGCGGAATCGCACGGCACATATGTGCACGCCGCACTGCATCGCTCCACCTGTCGCTCTACCTGTCGAACAGGCCCTTTGACCCTGGCAGTGCTTGCCGGCCGCCTGCGACGCGCGTCTGCTGAGCGTGCCTGCCGCCGCTGCAGCGACCACTGACCGGCATCACCTGGGGTCCCTGGCCCCGCCACGGACAGGCGGCCAAGCTCCCCTGCGTTCCTAGCACGCGGCGGTCTGCACGACTGCCAGGCCCGAGCACGGCCGTGCCTGGCACAGGCACCGCTGCGGCACGGGCACGCGCTGAGGCCGCGGCGCGCGCGCGCGCCCGGCGCGCAGGCGGATGGTGATCAGCTGGACCACGCGCGACGCGGGCGCGCCGGTCGTGCAGTGGACCGCCAACGCGGCCACGCTGCCCTACTTCCCCAACAGCGCGGTGGGCTCGGGCACGACGTACACCCCGGCCGACCTCTGCGGCGGCCTCGAGTGCGCCCCCGGCGCCCTGCCCGCCGCGCCCCGCCCGCGCGTCCCAGTGGCTGGACGCGCGGCGTGCTGAGCAGCCTGCGTAAGGGTTAGGGTTACGGGGGTTAGGGAGTATGAGCGGGCCCGCGCCGCGCGCGCAGCCAGAAGCTGGGCTTCTTCAACCCGGGCACGCTGCAGTCGGCGCAGATGACCGGCCTGGCGCCCGCCACGCGCTACTGGTACCGCGTGGGCGACTCGGTGCGCCCTGCGGATACCCTAATCCTGTGAAGATGCGCTACTGGTTCCGCATGGGTGACTCGTGCGCGCCCCCGCTCCGCAGCGCGCACCAGCAACCTGCAGGGCGGGCCAGGCCGCCGCGCCGGGCGCCACGTCTGGTTCAGCGGCGGGGAGCCGTGGCGCGCGACCCGGCGGTGCCTGCGCGCGCGCGCAGGTGTCCCTGACCTACAGCCAGACGTTCTCGTTCATGACGGCGCCGCTCACGGGCCCCAACGTCAACGTCAATGTGCGCCGCCCCGACTCGCGACGCCTGCCGCGGATGGCAGCAGCAGAGCGTGCCTGCGCGGCATGCATGCATGCAGGATACCACTGCGCTGGCGCCGCGGTGTATGCTGCGCCGACTCTGCAGAGGGCGGGCGCTGTTGGACAGTCTGCGCAGTCTGACGCGGCGGCGGGGGGCGCGCGCAGGTGCTCATGAGCGCGGACAACGGCCAGGGCCAGCCCGACGGCAGCAACGAGGCCGGCGCGCAGGTGAGGGGCTCCATCGCCGAGCCTCGCTCTGGCACGGCCTTTGCAGGCCCGCTGCGACCCAGCCAGCCCAGCGGCGGCCGCGGCAGGCAGGGGCGGGAGCGAGCACCGTTTCCACGGCGGAGAGGCTCTGTGCTGAGGCCTGCATGGGTCTGTGCTGAGGCCGGCATGGGTCTGCGTCTGCGCGCAGGAGCTGGGCGCGCTGAACACCACGCGCTCGCTGATCTCCGACATCCAGACCCTGGGCTACACGATCAACCTGCACAACGGCGACCTCGCCTACGCCGAGTGCGTGCGGCGGCCCTGCGCCCAGCTTGAACAGCCTCTGTGGCTCGCCACGGGCGTTTAAATGCACATGCCGGGCATGGGCCTGAAGAGCTGCATGCAGCTACCAGTGGACCGGCTCTTGGCACACATGTTGGGGCAGGCAGCGCGGCCGCACGCGTTGTCGACAGTGGAGCTTGAGACCCGTCATGCTTTCCGTGAAGGAAGGCTGGTCAGATGCAAGGGTCATGCGAGCTGCCGGGCTGAGGGGCGGGAGCGGTGTGCGCGCAGCGGGTACCTGTCCGACTGGGAGCAGTACCTGGACATGATCTCCGGCTATGCAGCGACGGTGCCCTTCATGACGCTCGAGGGCGTACGCGCCCGCCTCGCGCCCCCCTCTGCTTGGTCTTGTGTGCAAGCTCGTAGTGTGCAGACCACGAGAAAATACATAGTGGCCACGACTTGGTCCATGCCGGAGCCACAACAGCCCCGGATGCAGGAGCACACATGGCAGCGCATGCATGCGTGGGCAGCGTCCGAGCCATGAGCAGGCACAGCTGCTGAGCAATGTGCCCGCCTTCAGCCGCTTGACAGCGTGGAGCCCGCGGCAGAACCACGAGCGGGACTGGACTGGCTCCGGCGACGCGTTCACGCCGGAGCCGCCTGCCGTGCCGGCCACCGCCACGTCGGGGCCCAACTGCAACGGCACCCAGGTCTGCGACAGCCGCGGCGAGTGCGGTGCGTGTCCGCCTGAACCGTCCCCGCCACAACCTGATATGTTATATGTGCAAGACGGCTCTACTGACAGCACCTGCTCTCCCGGCCCTGAAGCTGGCCGCACCGGCTTGCAGTCGAGCAGGCGCCCACGCCCACGCCGGCATGCAGAGTTGACTGGCAGCAGCGCGCAAGCCCACGAGCTGGCAGCTAGCTGCTGTGCAGGCATTTTAGAGATCACTAGACGCTGGCGCTTGCCGCACTGCATCCGGCGTGCACTTCACTGATGCAGGCCCAGCGTCAGACAGCGCAAAATGCTCTGCAGCATGCAAGCGCAGGCCGAAGCCTACCCCACCATAACCCTCAACCCAAGCAGGTTCCGCGGGTATGCGAGCGATGCCCGCCCGCCGGCCGCCCTGACACGGCGCCCGGGCGCGCGCAGGCGTCGTTTTCCAGAAGCGCTTCCCGATGCCGGGCACCACGCTCGTGCAGAACGCGACCGCGGAGGGCGCCAACACCGGCGTGACCTGGTACTCGTACAACTACGTGCGCTCCCGCCGCCCCCCGTCCGCCCGGCCTCCCGCACCGCGCCACCGCCCCTCCGCTTGCGGGCTGGCTGGCGCGGCAAGCGCGCCTTGACACTGGCGATGCAGTGGCGGCAGCGGAGAAAGGGGGGCCGGGGCCTCGGGCGGCAAGCCGGCGCGCGCCCTGGTGCGCATGCGCGGGGCCGCCGTGTGGTGAGCGTGGCGTGCGCCGCGCAGGGCCCCATCCACTTCCTCAGCTACGACTCGGAGGTGCCGTACGATGTGGGCACCGCGCAGCACGCGTGCGCCCCGCCACCCCCCTTCCCTCTGCTCCAGCGCTGCGGGGCTTCTGCAGCCGGCTCGTGCGTGCGCACAGCAAGCAGCGCGCCGCAGGAAACACGCTTGGTGACAGACACACGTCAAAGCTGCACCCAGCTCTCCTGTGCTTCCTGCCAGCGAGCCAGTCCCACCCGCTCATTGACCCGGCCCCATGCATGCTGTTGCGCGCGCAGGTTCATTGCTGCCGACCTTGCCGCGGTCGACCGCAAGATCACGCCCTGGGTCGTGGTGCGGGCCCACGCACTGCGGCGCTCACCTCTGGCTTGCATGGTGTGCCTGCCGCCCGGGCTATAAATGATGACAGTGTCCATGCGCGCGCATGCGCTGGCCAGCTGGCCAAAATGGTCTGCTCTCATGTGGCACAGGCAACAAACCACTTGCGCGACACACTGCACGCGGTGCCAGCGGGCGCGCGCTCGGGGCGCCGCAGGTGAACGTGCACCGCATGGTGTACGCCAACTCCGCCTTCGGCAACACGACCGGCGAGGCCAACGTCGGCAACGACCAGACCGTGGCCATCCGCCAGCGCGCCGCCCTGGAGTCGCTCTTCTACGCGGGCGGCACCGAGAACCACGTGGACGCCGTGTTCTACGGCGCGCGCGCCCGTCCCGCCGCCCATGCTCTCACACAAGGAGCTAGGTTTAGGGTTTGACACCCAAACCCTGTGATGAGAACCATGTGGACAGTCTTCTGCGCACGCCCGCCCCTGCGCCCATGACCCACACATATGTCCAGGCCTGCGTGTAGCCTAAACCTATCCTGGAAATGACTCGGCCGCCCGTCTCCTGTTGTGCGCGCGGCCGTTAATGCTGGGGTCTGCCTTAGTGTTCCGCGCTCGTGCACTCCTAGAATGTCCAGGCCGGCAAGCAGTGGCCACCCCCGCACGCTAGGAGCGCATGGGCCAATCAGGATCCCGGCCATGTGCTGTAATCTTAGCCGCAGCCCCGCCCATTTTGCTGCGGTCCGCAGGCAAGGGGCCGCTGCCAGTAGGAGCGCACTGCAGGACGCAACACGTGTTTGACATGAGCTGTTGGATGAACAGATATGAGCCGGCACCATCGGAACCAGGCTGATGGACGAGCAGCCTGAGGCGGAGCGCTGAGGCGCGCGCGCGCCGCAGGCCACGAGCACATCTACGTGCGCACGTGCCCGGTGTACAACTTCACATGCTTCGGCGCGGACCACAAGGGCTACGTACCGGCGCCGATGTACTACACCAACGGCGCGGCGGGCCGCTCGCTGACGGCCATCACGTTCACGCAGACCTATGAGGCGGCCAACAATATCACTGACCCCTTCTTCCCACTGCCCGCCAACAGCCCCGTGTACCAGTACACGACCAACGGCATCTACGGCGCGCCATACCCTAACCCTACCTTACCACCACGCCCAGCCGCGCCTGCCTGTCCCTGCGCGAGCGGGGCTTGCGCAGCGAGCCACAGGCATGGGATGCAAGGCGGCCGCGGGTGCTGCTGCTGATGCACAGGCTGAGCAGCTCGTGCTTGTTCCGAATTGCCAGGCGTGTGGAGCGCACCCGCCCTGGGGTCGTCCGGCATGCTGTTGACCTTGCGGCGCACTCAACTCAATTCCCCAGCACTTCGGCGCTCCTGCGCTCCTGTGTGCTCACGCGATGGGGTGGCCTGGCGCGCGCGCAGCGTACACGCGGCTGACCGCCAACGCGACCACGCTCACCACCACCGTGCGCGCCCCGGCCCTGCCCTCCAGGGCCCCGCACGCCCACCCCCGACCCCAGACATGCGGCCACTCTGGCCCTGCCCCATGCAGCTGACGCAGCTGCAGCATCAGCCCTCACTGCTTGCACATGCGCCCGCTCTGCACAGCCCGGCATCCTGCCGCAGTGCATGACGTTCGAAACACCGCCCTGCCGGAGCCGACGTGCTTCTTGCGGTGCCTGCCCCGCCGTACGCGCGCGCGGCAGCGCCCGGCCCCGGCCCCGCCCGTTCCGACGGGGCCTGCGCGCGCTTGCGCAGGGCGTGGACGCCAGCACGGGCGCGACGTTCGACCCGGTCGTCGTGCACCGGCCCGCGTTTGACCCCTTCCACAAGAGCAACATCACGCAGGTCGTGGGCAACCTCATCCCCGGCGTGGGCGGCATCATCCCGAATGTGAGCAACATTCTCAACCCTCTGGGCGCCAGCCTCAGCGGCTGAGCAGCGCCCTGCCCGCCAAGCGGGGAGCCGACGAGTCCTGTCGAGGCCGTGCCGGGGCGAGCGGCAATGCATGGCGCTGGGCCGGAGCGCATGCAGGCTGTCACTGTCATGTGTGCGTCTCTGGCGCTTGGCGCCACTCAAGCAATGTTGCTAGCTGCTTGCCACGCTGCGTGAACATGGTCGGACTATTTAATCTAGATTTCATTCTGGTGCTTGCGGTCAGGCTTGTCTTGGGTTGTGGATCAGTTATGCAGAGAGTGTGTGATGCTACCTGACTGTCCTGTCTTGCATTGAAGACGACTTGCTAGCTAGCATGAAGACCAAGCACCCTGAAGAGCAAGCACCGCTATTCAGTGTGATGGTGCTTTTCGCCGCCGGCTACATAGCTGGGAGCCTGTCTGTAGGTTTGTGAATCACGCTGGCCGTGCTGTGAGCAGACTGCAGCAGCAGAGACTGTTCTGACAGCCATGTAGTAGGAGTTTAAAGTGATGCAGACCCGAACGTGACGCATGGAAGGAAGGAAAGGCCCTCAGGGTGCGTGCCCCTTTCGGCGCACCCATGTGTCGAGCTGCAGTGAGCCTGGGGCCCTACTACAACAGCTTGGGGGAACTTGAGCCGTGCAGCTGGCGGTGCTGTGCCGCAAAGCACGACCAGAGCACGTATGGGTCGCCATGCACTCCTTCTCATGCGGCACCTGTAAATCGTGCCTTCGTGGCAATCATGTAACGCCGTCCTTACAAACCCTGGACGAACTCCCAGTTCTCCCGGGGCAGCCGGTAGCCCGGGCTCATCTGCGCCCATCGCGGACCATCACAGGCCGGGGTGAAGCCGTATATACATGTACTATTGTTGTATATACATAAGCGTCGCTACTTGTGCGCCTTGCATGATGGTTTCATGTCTAGCTTTCACTCTGCTCTGGAGCAGCTAGACCATCACGTGTGATAGAACGCTTTCCACAGAGGGTTCAACCCTTGCGGTGAGTTCCTCAGTAGCCGTGTATAGCTGGCATGTGATAATAAGCGGGTGCCCTGCGCGCCTCTCACCGGCGAGCCGCGAGCTGCCGTGCACGCACCACGCAGCTCGTGTTCCTGTCTCTCTGCATACGTAGAGTTTGACCCGCTCCTGACACAGTCATGACCGCGGAAAAGCCTATACTCAGGGATGGAGAGCGGGGCTGGAGACACAGTGCGTGACACGGAGTGTGTGCAGGTGAAGGCTCGAGATGGCGCCAGGAGCTGGTGAAGCGGCTGGAGGGCCGCATGAGAGCAGTGCGGCGGGAGGGCGGAGCGCGGACAGCGCCGCGGTGCCGCCTGCAGCCGCTCACAGCCTCGCACCCGCTTCGCAGAAGTCGCCCGGATCCGAGGGCGCAACACCGCGAGACAGCTGCTCAGAGGCCTCGGCAGACACCTGCGGCGGGAGCGCCTCTGTCGCGCTGGCCGCCGAGGACGCGAGCGCTTGCGGCAGCTCGCAGGGCGCCAGCCGCACGCCGCCGAGCGGGAGCTGCGCCTCGGGCGCGGCCGGCGACGCCGCCAGCGGTCTGTGCACGCTCGGCTCTTCGCGCGTGAGCGCGTGCTCGGGCGACGAGGGGCCGCCAGACGCGGGCATGCCGCAGCAGGCCGCCAAGCGCAGCGAGGGGCCAGGCTGCGCCAGAGGCGAGGGCGCAGCGGCGGGCGCGGCGGGCGCGCCGGCGCCGAAGGGCGCCGTGGCCGCGGGCGGGGGCGAGGGCGGCGGCGGCGGCGAGGCCGGAGTCGCGCAGGCGCCTGCGGGCGCCACGCTGCACAGCCTGAGCGTCGCCGCGCTGCAGGCGGCGGGCGGCCTAGGCGGCGGCGAGCAGCCCGAGTGCCGCATCTGCCTGGCGTCAGAGTGGCCCGAGTCGCTCGTGGCCGCCTGTAACTGCATTGGCAGCGTGCGCTTTGCGCATGTCGACTGCCTGGAGGTGCGCTCTCTGAGAGCCCGCGTGCGCCCACGGTCCTTGCGAGACCGTCAGTGTTTTCGTAGCGCTTTCTAGAGATCCTGTGGCTGCATTATTCGCTGTGGAGGCCTGCTTCGAAAGAGGCCTCGAGCGATGGTTTGATCGTTGTGGCATGCATGCGTCGATGTTGTTGAGTGTACGCATGCGCATGTAGATTCGAGCGAGGGGAGGTAGTGCATGCATGATGTGCCATGTGCGGCGGCAGGGACCCGCCATACAGGCGGTGTGCTTGTGATTACAGGCTGGTGCAAGGACAGGCTCAGCACACCGGGCTTTATGCTTACGGCCGACGCCGGCTTAACTGGCTGACCATCTGAGCGCGCAGACCTGGTAGCAGGGTAGGCAGGGCAGGGTGTGCTCCTCTTTGTTGAGGCTGGTGCACAGAGGGGAGCTCCCCCGTACGCACACTACCCGCGCGCTTGGGCAGATCTGCGAGACCGGCCGCGCAGGCTGAGGGCAAGCGCGCGCGCGCAGACGTGGTGCGAGGAGCGGCAGAGCATGGTGTGCGAGATCTGCGGCAAGGCCTACGCGGCGCCGCTGACGGCGCGGCTGACCGCGGCGCTGCAGCGCGGCGCCGCGCGGCACCAGCGGCGCGCGCCCGCGCCGGGCGGTGTCTCCCGTGTGCAGCCTGGGCGCTGCGCTCACACAATGCCAATTGCAGGCAGGGGCTGTCATGGAACACCTGTCACCATGGTTCACCTCATGGTCTCTCCTTTGCCTGGTGAAAGAAAAAGTGAATCATCACCAACAGTCATCCAGGCAAGCCAGCATCGTGTGGGAAGCAAGGGTTTGTGAGAGGGGCCCCTGGGCGCGGCAGGGAGCAGCAGGTGCAGCTAATGGAGGTGGACGGCCGGGAGGCCATCATCGGCATGCCCTGCTGCGGCGTGTCGCGCGTGCGCCCCTGGCCATGTGATCATCTACCGCCTGTCATGACCCCACTCTCACAGCGCCTTGTCAGTCTTCGTCATCCAAGGAGCCCATTCGTCCATGTTGGACAAGGTCTGAGCAGGCTGAGATGGCCACTGCCAAGAATTTCCACGAGACCTGCGCCGCTAGGGGGCACGCACACGCTGATCGGCGGCGGGGCGGCGCGCCGCAGGCGCGCATCTACATCGCCACGCTGCTGCTCTTCCTGACGACGCTGGGGCTGCTGTACGTCGTGCTGTTCGTGTCCGGCGACAGCCAGCCCAGCCTGTGGGCGGTGATGCTGCTGCGCATCCTCGCCTTCCTGCTGCCCGTGTACCTCATCGTGCAGGCGCGCGCCGCGGGCCGGGCCCCCACAGGCCCCGGCACCCTCTGGCCCTCCCGCTGCCCGCGTGCCTCGTCGTGCAGGCGCGCGCCGCGGGCCGGGCCCCCACAGGCCCCGGCACCCTCTGGCCTCCCTGCTGCCCGTGTGCCTCGTCGTGCAGGCGCGCGCCGCGGGCCGGGCCCTCACAGGCCCCGGCACCCTCTGGCCTTCCTGCTGCCCGTGCACCTCGTCGTGCAGGCGCGCGCGCACGGCGCGCTGCGCGGGCCGGGCCCCTGCAGGGCCCGACGGCGCTCGCGCCAGGCCGCGCGTCTGCGGCTGCGCTGCGTGTGCCGCCGCGCGCGGGAGTGCCGAGCGCCTGTGCGCGCTCTGCACGTCGCTTCGGGGCCGCTTGCTGTGAGGCCGGCGTCTGTGACCGTGCATCATCGAGCTCAGGTGTGCAGGTGTGCAGGTGTGCAGCGTGCTCACATGCAGCCTCACAGGCCTGGAGCGAGCGGTGTGCGGGCATGCGCAGGCTGTGCTGGCGTACCTGCGCTTCCGGCACGCCCAGCATGCGCGGCGCCTGCAGGCCGAGGGACGCAACGCTGTGTAATGTTCCTTTCTATGTTCCTTCCGCTTTTGGCAGTGGTCGCCCAGCATGGCGCTCCCTCGCTGTCCTCTGCCTGTTGCTTGCGTTGGTGGGCTGCTTCAGTTGGGCGCTGTGCGCTGGCACCAACCAGCAGCGCGGTCCCCTCCTGTTGCTCAGGCCTTGATGCCCTATGACCTAATCTGTACATGGTCTTTGTTTAATCTGGTCTTCTCTCTGGGTCAATGTGATGCATTGCATGCACAAGCATGCCCCGGGCAGAGTGTGTCAAGATGTGTGTGGCGTGCGCCTTCTCAGCGTAGGGGATTCGGCCGGTAAAGCGCTAGCGTGTGGCAAGGAGGCTGGAGCGACGCAGAGAAGGTCGTCGGACAGGCTCCTCATCCGCCAGTCCAGGTTGAGTGTTAGCGATTGCTGCCCAGAAATGGACAGCCACAGCGCATAGAAAGAAGCCACGGCTGTTGCCAGATCTGGTCTAGACTGGTGGGTTTTTTGCCCAAGTGCCGGGCCAGGGCCCGACACTTAACCCTGCCAGAGCCGGGCCAGAGCCAGATTCACGCTAAGAAGTGCATCCGGCCCCAGCTGATCAGACCAGGCGCAGGCTTACCGAGCAGTGTTCCGCTCCACAGGCTGTAGCACGCACTGCCAGAGCGCCCTGCTTCGGCGCGAGTGTGTGAGCGTGAGGGTGTCAGCGATGGTGTCAGGCTCCGGAGCTGCACGGGCCTGTTAGCGAGCGGCAAGTGGGAGCGGAGATTGCAAGCTTGCAGCGCCTGGCGGCGGCACAACCGGGAGCGTGCTGCAAAGCAGGGCCGGACCGTGTACGACAAGCAGGATGGCGCCCGGGCCCGTCCACATGAGGCCTGGGCACCCGCCAGGAGGATACGACTTCAACCAAAACGGTGACAGCCGATTGCTCGACATAGCGCTTGTGGCGCAGTGTGCTGCAGACTTGGTGCATGCACCACCATGGGCCGCATGCTGACTGCGCGCGCGCAACCGCAGCTGCACTGTACATTGTGTGCCTCGTGGCAGCGTCTGGTGGTGCGCTGTTTGGGTGCGGACCCTCGCCGGGCAAGCTGCGCAGCAGAGGGCGGGGCCCCTTGCGCGCTTTGGGGGTTGCCGTCGGAGCGTGAGGTGCTGCCGCCGGGGCTGGGAGCACCACGCGCCGCATGCCCAGCGCAGCAGCGCCTCGCTCCTGCAGTTGCTGCCCCGCGCTCCGTGCTTGACAGGACTGAGCTCAGTGCTGAAGGGACGGACTGTAAGCTGGCGCGCCTGGGTTCAGGTACGACATCGGCATCACGGGCGGCGTGACTGCCATGCCCGCGTTCCAGCAGCGTTTCTTCCCGGACGTGTACAGGCAGACGCACGACACGAGCGGCGCCGTCAGCATGTACTGCCAGGTGCGCGGCGCGGGGCTCTGCGCTGCAGCGGGTGCCCAGCCTCCCCAAGCTGGCGCTCTCCGACACCCTTGCGCGTAGCACCGCCGCAACTGCGTGCGCCGCACGTGACTGCCGCTCTGCAGCGCAAGCCACCCGTGTGAGCCTGTCCGTCCCGCTGACCTGTCGCCCCTAGCTGTCCCGCCCGACGCGCTGCCAGGGGGCCGGTTCCGGGTGGCCACTCCTCAGAGGAGCTGCAGCGCACCCAGCACGCTCCCCGCCTGACGGGGCCGGCGCGGCGCGCGCAGTATGACAACCAGCTGCTGCAGCTGTTCACGTCGTCGCTGTTCATCGCGGGGCTGCTGTCGAGCCTGGTCGCGTCCTGGACCACGTCGCGCCTGGGCCGCCGCGCGACGATGCTGATGGCCGGCGTCGCGTTCTGCCTCGGCGCGGGGCTGACCGCGGGCGCCGTGCACCTGGCCATGCTCGTCGTGGGCCGCATCATGCTCGGCGTGGGCGTCGGCTTTGCGAACCAGGCGCGCGCGCGCGCGCCCTCGCGGCGGGAGCCCCTCGCACTCTAGCACCAGCCAGGGCCCCGGACCTCGCCTGGCTCACGTGCCCGCCGCGTCCGCACTGCTCACGAAGCTCCGGTGCGACGCGCGGGGCGGCCGCGCGCAGGCGGTGCCGCTGTACCTGAGCGAGATGGCGCCGCCGCAGATGCGCGGCGGTCTGAACATCATGTTTCAGATGGCCACCACGATCGGTGCGCGGCCCGGGATAGGCCGGCGCGCCGCGCGGCGCCCTCTGCGGCGGCGCAGGCGGCTGCATGCCTGCACTGCAGCGCGTGGATGCCATGGGCCGGCTGCAGCGTGCTGCTCTGGCATGGCTTTGGAGGGCGAGCCCGCCAGTCTCGCTGAGCGCGGCGCTGAGGGCCGCGCGCGCGCGCAGGCATCCTGGCGGCGCAGCTGGTGAACTTTGGCACGCACCGCCTGGGCGAGTAGTGCGCCCCGTCGCACCTCTAGTCCCTGTCTCTGATGGCGCACTGCTTGGCCGCTGCCAGACAAAGCATCCGCACCTGTTGCCCTATGCGTCCACTTCTTCCGCTTTGCACTTCAGCAGCGGTAAATAAACACGCACAAAAGCTGAGGAGCACCCAATCTGTACAGCAGCTCAGCCCCGTGAGGATGAATGTGTACATACTCTGAGAAGGCCGCTGAGCAACTTTGTCCCTGCCGCGCGCAGCGGCTGGCGCATCTCGCTGGCGGGCGCGGGCCTGCCGGCGCTGGTGCTGACGCTGGGCGCCATCTTTTTGCCCGACACGCCCAACTCGCTGCTGGACCGCGGCTTCCCGGCCGCGGCCGAGGCCGTGCTGCGCCGCGTGCGCGGCGTGCGCGACGTCAGCGTGGAGCTCACCGACATCCAGCACGCCGCCAAGGTCGCGAGCCAGGCCGGCGGCAGCTGGCGCACCATCTTCAAGCGCGAGTACCGCGCCGAGCTGACCATGGCGCGCCGCGGGGCCCTGTTGTCAAAGCAGATGCCTGGCGCTGCATGCACTTGAGGTCAGGCAACGGACTGCGCTCTGCTGAGTACACGGGTGCCCCTCACGGCTGTCTGCCCCCCCAACGCTGAAGCGGCGAGCATCGAGTCTGACACCAAAGCGCTGAGGCGGCTGCGCTCGGGCGCAGGCTATTATGATCCCGCTGTTCCAGCAGTTTACCGGCATTAACTCGGTGCGCAGCCTCTGCGCCCCCTATTTTGAGCCTCACGCTCAAACCCTGACTGACTGAGAGCGCTCCACATCATCAATTTGTGCTGAGCAGCTCTGGCTTGCACATGCGCCTGTTGCTCGCGCGCCTTCTGTGCCTGCAAGCCCTGTATACGGCCCGGGCTGCAACGCATAGCCGCGCTCTCTCTGCGCGCGCGCTGACCCGGCGCGCGCGCTCGCAGATCATGTTCTACGCGCCGGTGCTCTTCAGCTCGCTGGGCTCGGGCGAGACGACCGCGCTGGTGCAGACGGTTATCACAGGCGCGCGCGCGCGCGCTGCCCTATCCCAAATCCCACTCTAGTGCCTTGTTTGCCTTGCTGCGAGCGCATGTCATTTGCATGCGGAGCTCGCGACGGCGCGCTCGGCCGCAGTCAGCGCGCACGTCCTGGTCCATGGCCGCACCAGGGCGGTGCATGGTGCATGGCTTGCCTGGGCACGCGTGCGGTTGCTTACATCACCGGGCCACCGTGCAGGCGCGGTGAACGTGCTCGCGACGGTGGTGGCCATCGTGGTGGTGGACCGCGGCGGCCGCAAGATCCTCTTCACGCAGGGCGGCATCCAGATGGCCGCCGCGGAGATCGCCATGGCCGGGCTCATCGCCTGGAACTTCCGCCCCGGCGCCGGCGAGCTCAGCCAGTCGGTGCGCAGCGGGACGCCTCGCGCGCCCGAGCGCGTCCTGGCGCCCCGCCTGTGTCCGTCGACGCGGCTCGCCTGTCAGCCCACTGTCAGGCTGCAGAGGCACCGTGGTCCTTGCGCGGCGAGGGAGCCGTCCTGCGCATGTCCAGACTCGTGCGGCTCGTCCACACAGGCACTGCTTGCGTTCATGACCATGCTTGTGTCCCGTGTGGGGCCAGATGCCTTCACGCACTTATCAGTCTTGGCATCAGTGTTGCTAATTTCCGATGCCGCTGGTCTGCCTGTGGCAGCCTGTCGTGGTGCAGGCCCATGCTGTCACCGTCACCGCAACGCTGCACTGCCCCATGCGACCGCCAGGCGACACCCGGCCGGCCCCGCCGCCGGCGCCCGCGCTGACCGCCGCGGCGTGGCGCCGCGCGCGCAGATGGCCGTCGGCATCATCGTCCTCGTGTGCATCTTCACCAGCGGCTTTGCCTGGTCCTGGGGCCCGCTCGGCTGGCTGGTGCCATCGGAGATCCAGCCGCTGGAGACGCGCTCGACCGGCCAGGCGATCACCGTCTCCGTGAACTTCATCTTCACGGCCGTCATCGGGCAGGCCTTCCTGACCATGCTCTGCACGATGCAGTACGGCATCTTCCTCTTCTTCGCGGGCTGCGTCGCAATCATGACGCTCTTCGTGCTCGTGTTCCTGCCAGGCGCGCCCTGCGCGGCGCGGCAGCGCCCGGCGCGGCGCTGCGCGGCACATGCTGGGCAGCGCAGGAGCATGTTCGCCAGGCCTCACGTGCTTGGTGTTGTGTGGTCACAGGGCGCGGTGCCTCGGTGCATGCCAGCCTGAGGACGGTCTGGGTGCCTGCTGGGTGTTTCACAGCCGGTGCATGACATGCTTCCGTGACGCTCACCCGCCTTCCTGCCGAGCAACCCTGAAGATGAGTGTGCCGTTTCTGAGCTGACGCGCTCAGCCTCTCTGTCAGGGCCCGCACATTTTCAACTAACGCTCTGCACCTGGCAGAAGTGGGCGGCCTGTTAGGGCCGACCGCTGGGGATCGCCCCCCGCCGCGCGGCATAGAGTGCAGCCAAGCCTGTGAACCTATACCCTACACCCTAACCCTACCATATTGCTGCGCAGAGACCAAGGGCGTGCCGCTGGAGGAGATCGCCGACCTGTGGCGGGCGCACTGGTACTGGCGGCGCTTCACGCAGGGCGCGGAGCGCTCGCCGCGCGACACCGAGCTGGCGGCCGACCCCAAGCTGGCCGCCGCGCCCGTCCCTGCCAAGCAGCTGCCGGCGCCCGCCGCGGCGGCCGCGGACCCGTCCTGCTACTACACTATCTAGGCGCGCCGCATGCGCCCGCTCGCGGCGCGCGCCGGAGGCTTTGCGGCCTGCTGGGGCTGGGGGGCGCGGGCGAGCGCCGCTCAGGTGTAGGGGAAGGGGTTGGCAGGGAGGGCGCCCCTGGCGCCGCACGCCGCGTCCGAGCGCTGCAGCACTCGGGCGTATGCTGCGGTGCCAGCTTGCTGCAGCTTGCCGCGGCCTGCCGCGGCCCAGAGTCCAGCAGCGGCGCCTGAATGGCTGCCATTGAGGGCTTTGCAGGAGGGTTTAGGATTCATGTCGGCAGGCGCTGAGGGCCTGCAACGGGGTTTGGGCATTGCCAGCGCTTACCAAGGATACTACAAGTCGGTTGGGGTGCGTGACCAGCTGCGTACAAGCGCCCATACGTGGCGAGGGCCAGCCACTCGCGATCACAATATCAAGGAGGAACAACGGTGGCGCGTGCCGTGGCCCCGGCGGCGGCCCTCGGGGTTGCCGCCGGTGCATGCAGGCTGCGCCAGGTTGTTGTGTGCAGGACCAGGACCGGGGGCACCATTAAGCAGGCATACACCATGCAGGCGACTCTCGGGCATGCGCTGCGGTGAAGTTTTGGGTGTACAAATCTTTTTCCTCACTGCCCCAGGGACTTTCAGCCTTTGCTCCGAATCACACACCAGCGGCCGCAACCGGGCGCCCTCCTGTCCAGTGCGGATTTTGGCCTGCCATTTCCTGCAAGAATCATGGGACTGTGAACCGGCTTTTGCAGAACGCATGCATGCATGCAGTTAGGAGGGACGGAAACGCGGCCATAGGTAGTGCCAGGGTGGGGCGCTTGGTAGGGGTGCGGGTGGTGCCAGCCCGACCTGTTGTTTATAGGCCGACGCCATGGGAGTTGCTCAGCCCCTTGTCTATAGCTGCCGGCACCCCAGGGGGATGCCAGCATGAAGTACGCAGAACAGAGCTTTGCACCGTCTTGTAAAGACTTCGTCATGCGAGCGAGGCTGCTGCCAGGAATGCTGCACGGCCCGCGCTGCCGGCCCGGCAGGCTTGCTGAGCACCAATGTACACCTGATCTTACATGCACACCTGATTCTCTATGCACGCCTGCTCACATGCAGCAGGCACAGCCTGCAGGACCTCCTGGCGTCACTACCAAAACCTCAGACCCATCCACCAAGCAGCCTACAACAGCTGCAAACAGCACGCATGCGACTGGGTGCTGTATCCTGCATACCCTCTTCCCTTGTCTGGTACTGAGTATGTGTCTGAACTGATAAGTCGATCCCAGCATTGATTGTAATGCGTACAACCCTAACTAAATATATGAATTCACGGGTTTACAGCTGTGTTGCTCGATGCATGGCGTTAGCGCGCGCATATATGAACAATACAATAAACTGGTCGTGGCGTCTGCGAGAGTATCTGCGCAGGTTGGGCTGAGCCCTGCCTCAGGATAGGGCTGCTATCAGAGCACAGGACCAGCCCTGCGCGACACCCGGAACCCCTGCGCACCCGCTACTTTGCATGCACGCCGCCCATGCTGCGCACTCTTGTGCTGAGGCGGCGTCTGTGCAGGAGCCGTGCCAGTGCATGGACGTCACATCGTTAGCCGTGCGAGCACGTGCTCGTGCAGCAGCAGGCCTGAGGCAACCATCCCAGCCATTTAAACTCGAGATGACCGGCTTGACCCACAAAACCGCAGACAGGCTGGGCCCAGCACCTTGGCTGGGCATGCACTCGGGCCTTGCCCGCGCCCCCGAGCCGCAGCGCCAGCTGCATGCGCCGCGCCGTTCGCCCCGGCGGCAGCGCTCGACGTGCACTGTGTGCTGCGCAGGCTCACAAGAGCTTGCAATGCAGCCTGCTGCCTCTCAGCCGTGCCCAGCCGGCGGGCGCCCTGCTCGCCGGGCGTGCGCGAGCGGGGCGCCGGTCGTGCCGGCGTCCGCAGGCGGCTGCGCCGCAGAGAGCGCCGGCGGCTGCCCCTCCAGCGACTGCAGCTGGCTGGGCGTCAGCGAGGCGCTGCGCTGGCGGCGCACTCGCTGCGCGGCCTCGCCGGGGCCCGCCCTCTGCCGCAGGCGACTGCATGTGGGAGCTTGTCCGTGGAACAGGCGCCCTTGCTGGCAGACTTCCACAGATAGTCAGGAGCGCACATGTGGCTGTTGTCAGCGTGCCCCTGGCGCTCGTGTATGTATGCAAAAAGATCTTACATCAAAATCACATGTAGTGTGGCAGCGCTCATGCACAGACTAGCGGGAGCACTGAGTGTGGATGGGCTGAACGCCCATCCACACACAGCGCCCTCCGCGCTTGAAGGCTGCATGAAGACGGCTCGCTCAGCGACCGCGCTGTCAGCACCCTGCAAGATCAGCCACAGCTGCAGCACAGCCGACCGTGGGGCGGCACACGTGCGGCCGCGCGCACCTCGCCAGCCGCCGTGCCACGCGGGCGGCCCGCGGCGGGGCCGGGCGGCGAGCTGCCGGGCGCGGGGGGCGCCGTGGCGGAGAAGCGCAGCGAGTCGACCGCCGAGTAGCGGCGTGTCAGCCTGGGCGCAGCGCCGCCAGCGGGCGCTCCCGCAGAGGCCGCCGCCTTGCGCGCCTGCCCACGCGACAAGCCCCTGCCTCATAGCAGACTAGGGTCGCATATACAGTGCCATTTTCCATCACAGCACAACCAGGGCCAACACGCCCACAAACATCTTGCAGCTGCAACAAGCACTGCCACCGCGAACAGGCGCGCAGAGTGGCGGTGAGCATCTCCACCAAGGCAACGAGTGATCAGCACGCTGCGCGGGCGCCGCGCCTCCTCCGCGAAGAACTCCTCGAACGACGGGCTCGAGAACGCAAAGCCCGTGTGCGTACGCGACACCGGCCGGCCCGTGGTCGCGCCCCAGCTGTCGCGCGGCGGCTGCGCGCCCTGGCGGCCCTGGGGCCCCCCGCCCTCAGGTCCCGCGCCCTGATCCGCCCAAGCCTGGTCCCCGCCGACCCCGACATCTCCAGACCCTCCGGCCGGCGCGCGACCAGGTGATGCTGCGCCTCAAATTCGGCGCTCCCGCCCGCGCGGCCGGCGGCGGCAAACACGTTGCGGCGCGGCGGCCGCGCGCGGCCGAGCGCCCTCGCGAGCGCGGCGCGTGAGCGCGCGAGCGACCCGGCGCGCGCGTGCGGCGGCGCGCCCGGCGTGCGGCCCGCCGCGCCACGCGCATCCCAGCGCGCCTTGGCCTCCATCTCCTGCGTGCACGGCGCGTGCAACAGATAGGGTATTTGTTAGGCAGTTCTGACTCTATTCCCAGACCCTCGCAAGTGAAATGTGCTGTACTACATGTGTGAAATGTGCGAGCGCTGCCTTGGGTTGCGGCGGCGCCCCGGCCACAGCAGCGCATGCATGTGTGGCGCTGGGCGCGCCTGCACGATCTGGAAGTCGAAGGGCGCGAGCGTGCGGCGCAGCACCATGATGGCCAGGTCCGGCAGCAGGCAGGCCGCCACGCCGCCGGCCAGCCCCAGCCAGAACCCCGGCAGGTACACCAGCTGCGCGCGGCGCGCACCGCCGGGGGCCGCGTCAGCGGCGCGGCGCGCGCCGGCCCCTCTGACGGCTTGGCAGGCCGCCCGGACGGCGGCAGCATGTCCCTCGTCCTCATGTTGACGTGAGCACCGAGCCAAGGCTTGAGCGAGCATGTGACGGCATGTCCAGCGCACAGGCTGCCAACAGCCCGCCGCGCCCTGGCGTGTCCGGTGCATGTGTTGCCTTGGCGCGCCCGGCGCATGCAGGCACTGGCTGGCCCTTACGCCAGGCGGCAGGCGCGTGCCGGAGGCGGCGGCCGGGGCCGCGCGCGCGCCTGGAAGAAGACCTGGTAGACAGGGTCGGTCTTGCTGAGCAGCGACACCGAGTCCGGCGGCGCCAGGCAGTACCCGGCCACAAAAGCAAAGTACGCGGCCAGGCTGAGCGCGGCGACCAGGTAGTGCGCCGCGGTGTGGAACGTCACCGCCATCAGCAGGCGCAGGTTCACCTGGGTAGGGTAGTGTTCTTACATAAGGCACGCCAGCTCGCACAGACGTTGGATCAAGGCTGCATGTGGCCCTCAGCGCTGTGTGCAGCGCTGCGCCCGCGGCGTGCCCCTCGCATGGAGCCGCCCCGCAGCCTGCGGCAAGTGGGGCGCGCGCTGCATGCGGGAGTGGCCTCATGGCAGCGACAGGGTGTCTCATGTGGCTGCCTGCATGTATCGAGTGGTGCTGCGGGAGCGTGTGCACTGTCACGCACTGACGCGCAGCCGGGCCCCACCATGACGACCACCAGGGTGTAGGCGAGCGTGCCGACGTCCCACAGGCCCAGCGCGCGGCCGCGGCGGCTGACGGCGCCGGGCGCGAGCGCCCACATCGGCGCATAGAAGCACACCAGCGACTGCCACAGCGCTGAGGCCAGCCAGAGCGCGAGCACGCGCAGCCGGAAGCTCGCGTTGGCCTGGCCGGGCCGGTACAGCTGCGGCATCAACAGCGCGCTCTCCTGGCGCGCGCGCGCGCGCGCGCGTCAAGGCGGCCGCTCGGCGCGCCCGGGCCGTCTGCAGCGGAGCAACCATGACAGCGGCGGCTGTGACACCATCGCAGGCAGGCTTGCACTCGAGGCAGGCAGGCTTGCACTGTGATGCAGGGTCGGCAACCCGAGAGCTGAGGGCAGTTTTACCGGAAGGGGGTGCCCACCTTGCTGACGTCCTGGTCCAGCAGGCCAACCGCAATGACCGGCATTGACGTGAAGATCAGGTTGTACATGCTGTGGTACCAGTCATCATACCTGCGCCCCCCCAGAAGGCGCCGGCACTGCTGACAGCTGCGCCGCTGCTCAGGCCTTTCCTACGCCTGATGGAGAGTAGCGATGTGCTGATCGTTCTCAACCCCGTTGTGTAATAGTCATGTACGAACGGCCCAACAGTCCGGGCACGCGCAGCAGCCGCGCGCTCACACCTGTGTTGCCCTGACCGCGGGGGGGCACGCGCAGGGGGGCGGGCCGCACATGCGCTGGCCGGAGAAGCCGGCGAACAGATTGAACCAGAAGAGCGTGAAGGTGTAGACGACGTTCTTGTAGAAGAAGTACATGATCACCAGCGCCACGCGCTTGTACGACCAGCGCCCGTGCACCAGCAGCAGCGGCGCCAGGAAGCGGAACTGCGCGCGCGGGTGTAGGGTACGTCAGAATAAGCCGGCATCAGCACTGTCAGTAGCGGGGCGCTTGCGCATGCGTTGCATGCATCGCGATATGGCGCGAACCCACCGCCGAGTCGGACGCGGGCCGGGTTCCCGGGCCCGGAGGCGCCGGGCGCGCGCCTGTGCGATCGCAAAGTCGGCCGCCATGACCGCCTGCATGCCCTCCTGCCCGCTGATGCCGACGCCCACGTGCGCCGCCTGCCCGCAGGCACACAGGCGTTGCGGGCGTGCGCGGCCGGCCTCACAGGCGTGCGCTGACTGCGTGTGCAGCACAGTGGCGGGTGCAGTGTATGCAGGGCCGCCTGCACATGGCAGTGACCACGCCGAGAACGGTGGCCATGCTTGCACGTCATGCGCCTCGCGACCGCGCTGCAACGCCTGATTTACAACACAGCGCAGAGCAAGGGGATGCGCACATGGCGGGGCGGGCTGGGGAGCAGCGCAGGGGCGCGCCTGGATCATGCTAACGTCGTTGGCGCCGTCGCCGATCGCCAGCGTGACCTGCCCGGCGCCGTCGCGCACCTGGCGCGCCGTGCAGGGGCGTGCATGCACGAGCGCGCGCGACAGACGGCGCGGCCCTCCAGGCTGGCGCAGTGCATGCACGCCAGCGCCTTCTGCGGGGTAGGTTTACGGATGGTAGGGTTTTGTACGGTGTCAACACGCGTAGGGCAGGACAGCGCACCAGGCGCGTGACCAGAGCCTTCTGCAGCGGCGACACGCGGCAGCACACGACCGCCGCGCAGCGCGTGCCCAGCGCCAGCAGCCGCGCCTTGGCCGCCGGCTCGCCCAGCAGCACGCCCAGCGCGCGCCCGTCCACCACGAGCGCCAGCTCCGCGCGCTCGCGCGCGCCCGCCTCCGCCTCCGCCTCGGCGCTGTCGAGCTGCTGCATGACCTGCACGCAACGCGGGCTGGCATCCATTCAGTGTACATATCTGCTGGTGTCCGGGGTACCTTTGGTTCCCCTGCATCCGACGTTCCGCATCCGCCCACGCGTGCACAACACACTCAGTGGAGTGCCAGCGCCCCGCGCTCCCCCCGGGCGCTGCATACCATTGCATGCGGCAGCCGAAGCCGGCTGGTGGCTAGCTTTGGGCCAGCCAAAATGGGGGCGTGGCCCCACCTCTGCGCGCAGCACCGCCTCGGCGGCGCGCCCCTGGCCGGCGGCCTCGGCGGCCGCGCAGGCGGGCGTCTCGGAGGTGACCAGCAGCCGGCGCTGGCTGCTGGAGAGCAGGCAGCAGGCGAAGCCGATGTTGACCGCCGTCTCCAGCTTGTCGCCCGTCAGCACCCACAGCCGCAGGCCCGCCGCCAGCAGCTGCTCGATGCACGCGCCCACGCCCTGGCGGCGCCCGGCGGCGCAGAGTCGGGGCGGCCGCTTCAGGCGAGCTGCAAGCGCGACCTCCTTCCAGAGTATCCGTGCACACTGAAGCATGCGCCTGGGATGCCCAGTGTGCGCGCTGCCACGCAGAAGCTCCAGCATGTTAAGATGCATTTTTTAGCACATTGCTATACTCAGCATTCGCCGGAGCTTTGCAGGCTTGTCATGGCTGCAGCTCTGCCCGGGCGTACGGCGTCCACCAGGAAGCACACAACCCAATCACGACACCGACCAGGCCGCGGCGGGCCGCGGCGCGCCTGCTGCAGCTTGTCCTCGATGGCGGTCGCGCCCAGGAGCAGCAGGTCGCGGTCCACGGCCTCCGCGGCCGCGTCCAGCGCAAGCGCGCGGTCCGCCAGCGCGCCGCGCGCCGCCTCAAAGCGCACCGCCCAGGCCGCATACTCCTCCTCAGGGACCACCCTGCGCGCGGAGGCGCTCTGGCTCTGTGCCACCATGCACGTGCTTTTTCTGTCAGGGACTCTGCGTGGGACGCCTGCCCTACCTAGACGAAGGGATCTAGGTATCTGTTGCTGCGCCCGTGGAGATGCACATGGAGCAATGCTGCAGCATGCATGGGCGCCAGACAGGGAGCGCTGCAGCGCGCATGTCAGCCAGGGCGGCTGCTAGCTCGCAGCAGACCCGTTCCTTGGGCGCGTATTGCGCACTGGCCACAGCAAGCTGCAAGCACACCATCGCGCAGACCAGGGCAGGGAGCGGGCCACGCAGGAAAGGAGCCCAGAGGCATTTGCACCGGTAGGCCAGGCAGAGCGTGCGCAGCCCGTGGTTGCCAAACTGCTCCAGGTGCTCGCGCGTGTCCTCCCAGAACTGCTTGCCGCCCGCGGCCAGGCGCTCGTGGATCACCGTGTCCGCGCCCTGCGCGCCAGGATGTCAGGCCGAGTGGGGGCAGCACATCAGGCTGAAGGGCGCCTTGCGCTGCTGGAGGATGTCCCTCAACAGACATGCAAGATGCAGTGGTCGGCCCTGTCTCATGTCATCAGCATCAGCCCTGCTGATGACATGTCTGTAATTGAAGTCTTTGCAACCAAAATCCAGCGCGGTGGATGTTGATGCCGCCTGCCGACCCTGCCGGGAAAGCCGGTCGAGCGGCAGGGGCCTCGCCTTGCAGTAGAGCAGGATGCGGCCGTCGGGGACGCGCACGATCACGCTCTGCCGCTTCCGCGTTGAGTCAAACTCCAGCACCGCCAGCGTCTGCCGCGGCACGAGAGTGCAGGGTCCCTCAGCCAGGCGCGCGGCATGAGCGCCGGAACAGGGTATGACAACGAGTACACCCAACCTCACACCCTCCATGCCCTAAAGCTAGCGCGCGCCGCCTTCTGTCAAGCTGCAGTGGGGTGGATGCCAGCCGCATGCCTGCAGTGCCCTGCATGCGAGGGCAGGCCGAGCGCCGGCTCACTATTGCCCATGGCAGCAGCGGCCGCAGAGCGGGAAGCAAACTTCACGCCCAGGCTCCGCCGCCGCCCTGCCCGTGCGCGGGGCGCGCGCGCGCCTGGTACCGCTGCTCGGGCGCGTCGGCGGCGGCGGCGGCCGGCAGGCCGGGCGGCGCCTCGCGCACGAACACCGCGTCCAGCGTGCGGCGGCAGAAGAAGACGCCGAGCGCCTTGGCCGCCACCACCAGCGCCGCCTCGTCCGGCGAGGCCGCCTGCGCGCGGGGCCGCCGGGCAGACATCATCAGGCAGACGCATAAACAGTCGCCGGCTGGTGCTCCGCCCCTTTGAAAGGGCGCCGCTGTCACCAACAGGCTACACAACATACCGCATGCCCTATTACAGTGCCTTGTCAGCACCATAAGGGGCTGCACGAAGGTGTTCTGCACTTCAAGGGCAGCACCCAGACGTCTCTGAAGCTCCAAGCTGCATGATTTGCTGCAATCGAACAGGCTTCCCGAAGATGCGCTGACGAAGCAGGCACCCACTGCGGCATCTGATTCACGAGTAAAGGCTCCTGCCTACATGCCCGCGCCTCATGGGCAGCACGGGGGTCAGGCAGGGCGGCGCGCGCGGGCGCGCCTGGTAGCGAATGGTGTCCGGCGTGGCCCCGCCTTCAGGGATGACCGTGTGGCAGATGGCCAGCAGGCGCAGAAACTCGCGAACAATGTCCGCGCCGGGCTGGCCATGCCAGCGCCCGTCCAGCAGCCGCCTGTGCGGCGGCCCCCGCTGGACGCCCTGCCAGCCTGCAGGCCGCGCCTGCGGGGGCGGTCGCTGCGCAGCTGCGAGTCGGACAGCACCTTCTAGTGCAGGCCACCTCCGAATGGCATGCATGCAAGACGCACAGGGCCCCTGCCTCAGGGCTGATGTGTGTCTCATGCGCTAGGGAAGGTCATGAGATCATAGGGTACGGGTAGGTCTGCTGATGCCCTAGGTCCGCCCAGCGCGCCTGTCAGAGAAGTTGAAGCCGGGCTTCCAGCGCGGCGGCGCCTCGGCGTCCTCGCTGCCGGTCTCCGACTCGATGCGCGTGCCCAGGCGCTTGGCCAGCGCGCGCTGCACCTCCGTGACGCCGCGCCCGTACCTGTCCCATGCCACCACCAGTGCAGTGTCCGAATCTCATTGGGGAGTTTCACTCTCTGCAAAATTGCCACCATCCGTCGATGCACAAGCAGATGAGCAGCAACAGATGCTTCCATGCTCTCTCAGCATGCTACATGCGCATCGTCGAGCGCGGCCGCACACCTCACGCCTGCGATGCTGCAGCGCAGGAACTCCATCTGGTTGCAGGTAAGCGTGCCTGCGCGCGCCCGGGCCGCATCCACATTCTTTTGTTGGGGGGGTTTCCTGTGCAAGGGCACGCCATGCAGCATGACACCCAGTAAGGGCAAACAGTGCATGTGTCATGTCGCCGCAAGCTAGGAGGCCTGGCAGGACCGACAGGACAACCTGCACAGTGGGAAGCAGCAGGGCGCGCCCGTCTTGTCGCTGAAGATGTACTGCACCTGCCCAAGCTCCTCATTGAGGTTCGACGTGCGTGCAAGCGCGGGCGTGTCGCTCGCCGCGTCGTACATTGAGCGGTCGCCATTTATCAAGCTGGCTGCCTGCGTCATCGTGCCCTCTGCACGCAATGTTGAACGCAGAGGGCATGCTTTGATGATGCCTGCAACTCGCAGGGTTACATAGAGTAAGCACCGAGATTGCTCGTGCGGCCCACCCAGCCCAGCAGCTGTCATAGTAGTGGAAAAACTATATTAGCGCTAGCACCTGACATGTGGCAAGTGCCACACTGACTGCCAGCTCTCGGCGCGTGGTAGCTATTGCAGTTGCGTGCGCATACGGGGCCCACCTGGAAGTACTTGATGATCTCGATGGACACGTAGAGCGAGATGGGGATGAGCGTCGAGTACAGCGTGAGCGCCGTCAGGAAGTCCAGCGCACCCACGAGCGGCCGCGCCGCCGGGTCGAACTGCGCGCGCGTCGCCGCGGACTCGCGCGGGTTGCCCAGGTCGAGGTACCAGTGCTCCTGCGCGCGCGCCCGCATCGATGCCTGCTGAGTTTACTCCAGACGCGCATGGCTGGCGTACAGACGGTGGGCGGCGCTAAGTTTTTGAGCAGCACACACAGTGTAGCGGACTTACATGCATTCAGGTATGCTTGCTTGATGGCTGTTCCTTTGGTGCAACGATGCACCCAACGCCTTGAGGAACCCCTGAGCAGCGCGTGCGCGATGTTTCACGCAGCCCACAGCGCCATCGTCACCCGCAGCAACGGTGGCCAGGGAGCTGGGAGGGACAACTGCAGCACGCCTGGTTGACCCACAGGGCGGCGCCCACGGCGTCGGTCAGGCACATGGCCGCCAGCAGGCAGAACATGCCCAGGATGAGGCGGTCCAGGCGCCGCTCGAGCGTGGAGCGCTTGGACGGCGCGGCCGTGGAGTTCATCATCACCTTGCTCTGCGCGCCCGTGAACAGCACTACGCCCCACGCCCAGGCCGTGTTGCGCAGCGTGCAGCCGCGCAGCAGCACCTGCGCCGCGCATGCGCATTTGCATGAGCGTCGCGGGCGTCTGGGCAGGTGCTTGCTGGCGCCACATGCAGACTGCCAGGGGCTGCATGAGGCTCACGCAAGGTCCATGTGTGGACTCGGCAGAACAGCTGCATGCATGCACTGATGGCCTGGGAGCGGCCCCGTTGTGTGGCATAGCAACACGTATTCAGGCGGCACAACAGATATGAATAAGAGGTGGCACTTGGTCCTCATCCTGCCGCGCATGGCGGCGCACTGTCGCCGCGCCTGGTTGGGCGTCAGCGGCAGCGTCTGCCCGCCCAGCACGAGGTTCCCGGTGAACGTGTACAGCGAGCTGTTGGGCAGCTCGCACTCCACCTGCATCCTGGCCGCCACCAGCGTCGCCTGCCAGCGCCCCGTGCACCCCCAGTCACGCACATCACGGCGCGCTCTGCATCACAGCAATGCTGTGAGAGCATGCTAGATACAGGGACAGAACGCCCACCACCGCGCATGAATACCTCAACAACAGGTTCAGGCCAGGACAGTCAGGCTGGGGCCGGCGGCGAGCGCGCGCCTCGTCGGCGAGCGGCCAGGTGGCGCGCGGCGCCTTGCGCAGCTTGAGGTTGGTCTCGCCGTCCAGATTCGTGGTCTCCACGTACGCGACGCCCTCCGCGTTCGCCGAGCTCAGCAGCGCCAGGTCGGCCGGCACCTGCTGCCGGTCCGTCACCTGGCCCCCCACAGCCCCGGCCCAGCCTCGGCTCCTGCATGACCAGGGCTGAGCGCTGTAGTCTCTTACACCAAGTGACCTGGAGCTGCCATGGAGCGCCCACACAGTGCCAGATCGTGCGCATGCAGGGCTGCTAAACAGCCCCTGTCCGCAGCACAGGCAACCCCACGCATGAAAAGCACGCGAGCCGCACCCGGATGAAGTCGCCGACCTGCACATCGTGCCAGTGCGTGTCCTGCAGCCGCCCGTCCCTGAACACGCCCACTAGGCGCGCGTTCATCTGAGAGCACGCATCGGTCGTCAGTGACTGCAAGGCTTGTGAGGCGACAGCTGTAGAGGAACAGCTCCTAGCTCCATGCATATGTGACTGTCAGGCGCACACCTCCCGGTCCTTCAGGCGGCGCTTGCGGTCCTCGAAACCCTCCTTTGCGAGCGACACCGCCAAGACAATCACCAGCGGCACCAGGTTGGTCAGCGGGTTGATAGGGCTGCATGCGAGCACCCCGCTCAGCCAGCGGCTGCCGCTGCAGACCTTGCACAGGCAGGCTGCCAAGACACGCGGCGAGGAAAATCAAGCGCCTTGTGTGAAATACAGCTCTGTGCCGGCTGCCAGGTGATGGTGTAGAGCCGCACCTCACGGGTGTCAGCGACAGGGCAGCAATCAGCAGGAAGTAGAAATTAGCGACCCGGCGAAACTGCTCCAGCAGGCCCTACCCAGCCAGCCACCCACCTCAGAGACGCTAATCGGCACTGCAGGTAGCAAGTCTGTACAGGAGCATACCGAGAAAAGGCAGGCCCAGCACGGTGTTCATCAGGCTTGCCGTACTTGCGCACCTTTGGAAAGAAGGTAAGCCAAGTGTACTTGGTGGTACGCACTGTGTTTCGCTGCAACAGCCGGTGCACCCCTTGAGCAGGTACTGCTTCGGCTTGCGAGCACCATAGTAGATGAGAGTGGGTGTGCGCACCGGGAACCTGAAAGGAGCATTGGCTGTGCGATTGTTTGCATATATAGTCCTTGTGTCTGGAGCAGTGCGTGCAGCATTGGCTCCTGGGGCCATCCCCTCAGGCACTGGGTTAAGCACCGCCGCCAGAGTGAGCAGTGCGCCGACCGCAGGCTCGCTTGCGCGTGCGCCACATTGATACCGCTCGTATACCTGGGCTGCGCGCCCGGCACACAGTCGCGCAGCTATGCGTGCATGCTGGCCGTCCGTCCTGTGTTTGATCACCTTGCTGTTGATGTTTGGGATGTCTGCCGTCAGATTCTGCTCGTCTTGCACAGAATTCAGCCAGTGGCCGGTCTTCAAGCGCTTGTAAAGTTAACTGTGCTTTTGCAAGTTACTGGGAGCTACACTGGTATTTTGATATGGCTGATGTTTGCAAACCTAACGCCACATCTCCAGGAGCAGGGTTAGAAATTGAGGCCAGCCCTGGTGTGCAGGCCTTTCCACAGACGTCAACTGGTCCGCAGCCCAATCTTAGCCGTGAACATGCACCTTATCAGGCTCGGCTGATGCGTTACCATGTGTACAAAGCTGACGTCCTTCGGCGGAGCGTTATGTTGCGGTCAGCATGTAGCAGCCACAATGTGGCTGTAGTTGCACACAGAACATCTTGCAACACTCTCTTAAATTCAAAGAAACCCCTCTTCAACGTGTACACATGGTGGGTAGGACCCGAAGCCGCATCGTCACCGCTGGTCAGCGCCAGCGTAGTCGTGCCGTCCCCGCGTGTGGAACTGCAGCGCGTCCCCCAACACCTTGCTCAGCCACTGCCAACCTGCTCAAGCAAAACTACAAGATGTTGGCATCATATAATATCGCAATGCTTTCACTCCCTAACAGGTTCAAGCAGGCTCACGGCAGAGACTCGGACACTCTTTGTGCATAAAATACACAGCAACCATGCAAAGCGGCTGTGCCGCACCCAGTGACATCAGGACTGCTGCCTCAAACAGACAAGGACAGCACGACAACGGAAAATCACTGCCTGCACCAGCGCGGCACCTCGGTCATGCCCTGGCCGCTGCCGATGACACCGACCTTGGCGCCGGGCGCGTCGGGCACGCTGAACATGGAGCCCTTCTTCGACAGCGCCCCAGTCACGAACCCGGTCTGCGCAGCGCGCAGCAAGCCGGCTCCATCAACGCTTGGTGCCACGCCATCGCACGCCCACAACCTTAGCCGCTCCGTGCAGACTCAACAACCTCTGCAACGCTCTGCCTAGCAGAACAGCTATCACAGACTGCACAGCAGGACTATGAGGCACCCCTCACTGCAGCACTGGCACCATCACAGTGACACACCTTCACGCTAGCTCCCACCACTGCTGTGCGCCCCTGCACAGGCAGCGCACCTTCTTCTTGGCGCCCTTGCCCTTCTTGAAGTCGAGCCAGGACTGCTGCCGCTGCTTCGTCTCCAGGTCCAGCCGCTGGAAGCGCAGCTTGCTCTTCCAGCTCTTCTGCAGCTTCTTCTTCTTATTCCGCGTCTTCTCGTCGTCCGTCTGCTTGACCTCCAGCCACTGCGCGCCAGCATGCCAGCAGCGGTTCACTCACGATGGTGCTTAGTGCTGCGATGTTTGCAACATGCTGTAGCATCAAGAAGCCATGCAGGGTTTCTCTTTACTTGCTTGAAGGTAATGTGATGGACGTACCAGCCGTCAAATATGACAGGCAATGGGGTGGAGCAAACTGCTTGCCGCCTGTGCTGCAGGCAGCTCAGGCATGCATGGAGGAGCCTCGTGACCGTCCTGCCAGGTCAGGCGCGCAGTCAGAGTGCTGCGCATCCCGATGCTGTCAGCGCGCCTTGGGCATGTCGCCGACGGTGGCCTCCTCGGTCACTGCCTTTCGCGTGGGCGCCGCCACGCCGCGGTACACCTCCTCCTCCTCCGGCGGCGCGCGCACGTTGCTCCGGTCCACCTGTGCACATCGTCACTTGTGCACATGCATGTCTCGATGTGCATCCACGTGTTCGGCCACACCAACGACAGGCGCCGTTGTCCCCAGTGAGTCGCATGCAGCCAGCTCCCTGTCGAGCATCGGTCAGGGCAGGCGTGGCGCTGCTGCATTCATGAGCATGCTGGCAGCAGGCCAGCTCCCACAGCACCTTGCATTGCACACCTAAAAAAACTATGGCAGACATGAGAGCCTGGAAGAGCTCGGAACGAGCTTGCAGTGTCGGTGGAGGCCGCAAACTCCACCAGTGCGCGCGCTCGCGCTGCCGCGCCGGGCGCGGCGCAGCACCTGCTCGGTGTTGTTGTACGCCGCAAACTTGACCACAAAGTCGCCCGCGGTGGTCACGCCGACCACGGCGGCCTCGTACCACTCGCCGTCCAGGCTGTACACGGCCTGGCACCGCGCGCCGATGGCCCACGCTGGCGGCGCCTGCCCCGCCAGTGCCGCCTTCTGCTGCGCCGCGCGGATCTGCTGCGCCACCTGCGGCAGCGACCGCACGAACGGTGGGCGGGCGCTCGCGCCACAGCGGGGCCTGCCGCTGCCGGAGCCGCCTTGTACGTCGCGCGGCAGGGCCACAGGGGCACGTGCGCTCGCAGCGCTCGCAGCACGCCTGTAACATGGCTGTCGTGGCCCACAGCAGGCGCAAACCAGCCAAATACACTGCTCTGCTAAGTCCGGCAACGCGTGCACAGGGCCAACGCAAGCAAGAGCCCACCGTCGACGGCAATATCGAAGACAGCTGGATGGTCGGCGCAGTTGTTATGATCTCAGGCCCCGCGGCGGACGTGGACGGCGCCCCTGCTTGTCTGGCAGACGCTGCTGTGCCAGCGCTGGACGGCCCGGGCCCATCCCCGGCTGCAGACTGCTGCGCCTTGACGACCTCCTCTGTCAAGCTGATAATCTGCCGCTCCCCATAAGGTGCGCAGGTCAGAGGCAAGCCCAAGGAGGGCGTGACAGCCGCCTCCAGAGCGACCGATGCTGCATGCACAGCGCATACTGTGCGGCGTGTCTGGTAACTTCGGACCTGTGCAGGCTGGCACGGCATGCACGCTGCAACAACTGCTGCACACGTGCGAGCACGCACAGCAACAAGCAGCTGCGGCGCGCACCTCAGTGATACTGTTGTACAGGTCCTCATACTCCTGGTTGTTGGGCTCGGACAGCAGCAGCGTCTCGACCTGGGCGCGCGTGCATGCGCTCAGCCGATGTTTTCCAAGAAAAGGCACCAAGGCGGTGCCGCAAAGTGTCGTGCCTGCTGCAGCTGCGCTTTGTACTCCCCCAAGTTCTGCTGCAGCTCCTCGAGGGACTGCTCCTCCATGCTGGCACCGCGGCTGGCTCTTGTGTTCCCTTGAGCAGGTTGTGTGCAGTGGATACTGCAGGCGCTGCTTGCTTGCAAGTCCACCACACAAAAGCACAGAAGAGCGATGTTTGTAGCCTGGCCCAGGCAACCTGGGACCCGACACAAGGAGGGTGGGGCACGGGGTGTGACGGAGAAGCAATGCACGCTTGAGGACTCTTAAATCAAACGTTGTGCAGCTGCCCTGTCCTGTGCTGCACTGACGCTTGCGATTTGGTGCAACACGCTGCTGCAAGGTCCGTGCATGTGTTCGCACAGAGCTTGCGGCTCTTGACGCCGAGCAGCCCGGAGCATGAGGCTCGTGGAGAAGTGGGAGGCAGCAGCGCTCCCTCCTACCAATTTGAGCGCTCTGGATGCGCTCGTCATTGACTTCATAAAAGAGGAGGCGCTGTGCGAGGCGCGGCTGTTGAGGCTTGGCACATGCTTTCTTCATCAAACAGAGGCCGAGCTGTCAGTATTTTTGGTGTGAACGCTTTCTGGCGGTGACGCCAGGCGACTTCCACGAGCGGCCAGGACTACGAGGCGCGGCAGGCCTGCATGCTGGCTGGCACACTGTTGAGCAGCGGCGACGTCCTTGGGGCAATGCAAGTCGTCGAGGAAGTCAATGGCGACGTGCTCAAGGTATGCTAGGTGTTGCGCGAGTGCACTGTCCGACAGCGTGTTGCAACGCCCAGGCAGCTAGAGCCAGAGTTGAGTTTACAGTGACCCGGTGCGCACAGGATGCGCGCCTGCTGTTCCTTCTCAAGCGTCACGAGTTTGTGGAGCACCTGCGCCGCGGCGGCATGGAGGGGCGGAAGCAGGCTCTCGGTGCGCATCCTGCAGGCTTGCCTACGCCACGCTGCTTTGGCTGCTGGTTATAACCTGATATTGCCTTCACGCACGTGCCGGAAGAAGCATTGCGTCCTACCTATTGTGCAGTGTTGAGCAAGGCCGTGCTTCGGCATTTATGTGGCCTGTGGTTGTGCAGCGTGCGCGCGCCGTGACCTGGCTCCGCTTGCCATGAACGCGTACCCAGAAGCCTTTACTGACTTCAAGCGGGCTATGCAGGTATAGCTGCAAAGCCCCTGCTGCTCTGCTACAAGCTGTGCATTTTTTGGCTGACTGCTGCGTATGCGTGCCAGTGCGTCTCGACAAGCAGATTAACTACCACCATGCAAATTCACAATGCGCAAACATGCATGCATTCGCCCCGGGGCAAACACTGCATATGCCTACACCGCATGAGGCATGCTGGCATGCTGCAGATGCTCGTGTACGACCAGGATGCGCGCTGCTCGCCAGTGGCTTCCCTGTGGACTGTTGACAAGCGCCACAACCTGGCCGGCCGGCTGTCGCGGACGCTGCGGCAGGCGCAGGGTGCGTTGCTGCCGCAGCTCGCAGATGAGCAGTGCAATATGAAGACACGGAGCTGCTGTGCTGCTGGTGTAGCGCCATGAAGCTGAAAATGCAGACTGGGAAGTCAAACCGTTGACACCAGTACATCGTTTGCCTGTGCCAGCATGCTTCGTCATGGAACTCTTCCCATGGGCTGAATCGAGCTTGGAAGGCAGAGCAGTGTGCGGATAACTTGTGGGCCCTCCGAGGCACCTTCCTTGCCACGCAGGCGTCTCTGCGCCGCGCCTGCCGCGCCTGCTGATCTACCTGGTCATGACGCACCAACTGCTGATGGACACCGGGGGGCCATCGGCCGGTCGCCTGGCCGCTGGAGCTGAGGAGCATGAGGCTCGCGCGCTGGTGCACGAGCTGGGCTGCTACGACCGCGACCCTGCGCCGCTGCCAGCAGATGCATCCTGTGTGCCGCAGGCGCGCCGCCCGTGCTGCATGCGCACAGCCAGCGCTGCTTGGCTCGGGGCATCTCCTTGTCTGCGCCTGGCGTGCGCTTACAACTCCGACACAGGAGTGCTTGTTCGTCTCACAGCTTGTCACTGACAGCGGTGCTCAAAGCAGTCGGCCTGGCCCTACTCAACGACGCTGAGGCTGTCCCTGCGCAACCTGCAGGGAGCCTTCCCGGAGGCGGACATCCAGAGCCTCAAGGAGGCCGCGCAGCTGACGCGGCAGGAGGCCGTGGAAGCGCTGCGCCACACGCGCGGTGATGCGCAGCAAGCACTCCTGAACGAGCTGGACGCCATGCACCTGAACCAGGCGCTGGTGGACTCGCTGGTGCATGAGTACGCGTCCTTCAGGTGCACACTTCGCCCCTTTAGTCAAAGCTCGCCCCCCCAATGAAAGCTCGCCAAGTGCCTGTTGGCAATATTATTATCCCTTGGCCTCATGTGAATGTTGCAAGCCGGCCTTCACAGTAGCATTATTCACAACTTTGGTCTTACGCCCACGCATGGTCCGTGAGGACTCTGTGTCAGGCACTCTGATTTACAACAGCATGGTTATACGAAGTCGTTGGGCTGAAACGTGGCGCACATGTGTTATCGCAGGGACCTGCTGGCCGACTGGGACAATTTCGCCAGCCCCAGCTGCGCGAGCCCCAGCCTCGCGTGTGCGGCGCCCGTCGCCATGGACGTCGACGGCGCCCGGCCGCTCGCGGCAGCGGCGCAGGCTTGCGGACGCGGGGCGGTGCCCGCGTGCGGCCACGGTCAGGACGCAGGTGGTAAGAGCGCGCCGCCTTGGGCGTGCGGCACGGCGGCAGAGGACTGCGGTGCCACGCGCCGCGGCCTGGCGCGGCGCGGCAGCACCGGCGTCGTGGAGGGCGGCGGGGCGCTGCGGCACGCCAGCCGCAGCCCGCCTAAGAAGATGCCGCGCTGGCGCGGCCGGAGCCGCAGCGCCGGCGCCGTGCGCGGCGGCGCGGCGCGTATGGACATCAGCACGGGGCAGCCAGCCAGCAGCCTGCGACCGCGACCGGAGGGGCCGATCGCGGAGCGCCTCGGGCTGTCGGCCTGGGCCTGCGCCCCGAGCAGCGCGCGCCGGGACGAGCTGGCCAGTGGTGCGGGCGGCGCGTGCGGAAGGGCAGGCAATGCTGGGGCTGCTGGTGCCTCTGGCGTTGCCGGTGGCGCGCCCATGGGCGCGCTGGCGTCGCCGGTGAGCGCGGGCGGCAAGGCGCATGCGGCGGTGGCGCTGCTGCGCTTCCAGGTGGAGCAGGGCTGCATCGCGGAGGTGCGCGCACGCTCGCTGTAACGTTTTACTAGATGCAGGGAGCTGGGGTACTGCAGGCTGTCTTTTGAGAGGTCGCGCTTCCTGGCACGATGTTTCAGTGCACCCTCAACCAAGCTGCCGCTTGCATTCGCAAGGTGCAGGCCGAGCTGGCCAGCGCGTGCTGGCATCATGCTGTGCCTCATGCCCGATCATGACTGCTTATCATCAGAACTCTTGGTATTCCAGCCGGTCATGCCTTACCCTACTGGTACTCCAGTCCCTTGTCAAGCTCGCCTCAAAACCCATGCATTTTGAGCATCTTGTCGTGCACGTGCCAAGCATGCGAAGCCGACACTGCGCAGGCGCTGCCAGGCATCGAGGCGCTCGTGCCAGGCTTTTTGGACGGCCGCTCGGACGTGGCCTTTGCTCTGCATGCCGCACGTTTCCATGCGGCCGCCGCCGCTGGCGACGGCGTCGGCGCGCTGCAGCTGGCGCGCGCAGAGCTGGCGCCGCGCGCGCAGGCCTGCCCTCACCTGCTGCCAAAGCTCAAGGTGCGGTGCCCAATGCGCATTGCAAGAGTGTGCGGGGAGCCTTGGCCGGCATGCGACGCGCTGAGGCCTGTCACTGTTACGCGGAGCTAAGGTGCGGCTACCTCTTGCGTGCAGGCTGCGCTGGCCAGCCTGGCGCCCAGCAGCCGCCAGCCAGCCGCGTGCGCGCCGCTGGCGCCCGCAGCGCTGGGCCAGCTGCTGGCTGACGCTCTGCGCCGCGCGATGGGCATCCAGGAGCCGCGTCTGATCGGCCTGCTCAAGGCGCGCATGAGCTGCTGCCCGCTGCAATGCTGTGCACGTGTGCGTTGGTTGGGCACTCCAGGGGCATGGCTGACAGGCAGGCGGCGGGGGCCTTTTCTTGAGGCGTGCTGTAGCAGACAATGCTATTTGCCATTGCAGATGATTGCAAATGAGTGTTCGCCAGTTTATGCGCATGCACCTGAGATGCCTGCTGCGCACGTTAGATTAGGTGGCCCGCGCACCTTGCCAGCAGGCCGCTTGGGGTCACATGTGGGACACGCCACTCCTGGCGGACCGCAGAGAGAGGCTGCTGTTAAGCTTGCTGAGCGCGCCAGGCCTCCTTGCCCACTGTCTTGATGTGTCCTGCCCTTGCAGACAAGCATGTCCGTACAAGAGTCAACTAAGCCTTTGCTCCCCGCCTTGTCCAGAGTGTGGTCTGCCTGAGGTCTCGACATACTTGCGCATACCAACGCACGGCAAAGCAGCCTGCGCAACCCACCCTGCTGTGCGCCAGGTCTTGCTGGCTAGCCACACGGCGTGGTTCCGAGCGCAGCGCTGCAAGGACCGCTTCGCGGCCTGCCTGGGAGTCGCCGCGCTGAAGGCCGCGCCCAGCGCCGCCGCTGCCGCGCCGCCATCCTCACCCGAGGCAGCTGCGCCGAGCGAGCCGCGGCCCATTGCGCACTCGCTCACAGGTGCGCCGCAGCTGCTTGCTTCTGGGCTGTTGTGCAGCGAAGAGTGTGTTGGTTGGAAAGCACATGGTTGTAGATGGTGCCCACCTTTGCATCAAGGACGCTAGAGGTGAGGATGGCAATGCCGTGCATGCGCCGCGGCGGCATCCGTTCTGCTCACAGAATGTGCAGCAGGAGCAGCAGTGGCGGTCAGGGTGGGGCTAGCCGCAGCGCGGGCGAGTCGGCAGCCCTGTTTGTCAGACGGCCACCATGAGGCCATCCCAGTGCGCCTATCGTCCACTTTGCGCAGGCGAGGATGCGAGTGGCGATGACGACGACGCGCTGCTCACGCCGTGGCGCCCTCCGGACGGCCGGAGCGGGCCTGCAGGCGGCAGCGGCGGCGGCGGCGGCGGCGGCGGCGGCCGCCCGGGGGGCGAGGCGGACCGCGCCTGGGACGACCTGAGCGACGGCGACCTGAGCGAGGAGGGCGAGGACGGCCTGAGCGAGGACATGGTGCTGACCACCATGGTGCGGCGCGCCTGCCCGATGGCTGCTCCCTGTGATTTGCCCTGCCGCTGGTCGAGCGAGTGAGAGCTTGAGAGTGTGAGGTTTGTCGGTTTGGGTGACCACCGAGCTGGGAGACCTTGCCCGCCAGACTATCGAGGCATGTGCTACGTGGACCTACTTTAAATGTGGATAGGCTGCAGGTAATTGACACGCTCGCAGCGGTGCGCAGTGTCTCAGACTGTCACCATGCGGTCCTGCAAGTTGGTCGAGGCACTCCTCGGCGTGTGCGTGCAGGAGTTCACTGGGCTGGGGCGTGCTGAGGCTATCGAGCTGCTGTACCAGTTTGGCGGTGACCCTCACGCTGTCATGGCGCACTTGTTTCCCTAATGTGCCGTGTACGTGATGTGTGGCAGCTTGTACATTGTTGTGTATTGTGGCGAGACAGGCGCATGTACATGGGAATATGACAGTGTTACGTGCATTGTCTCGCTTGTCCAGTTGGTTGTTTGCAAATGGCGTTCCTCATGATCACATGGTGACCAGATCAACAGCTGATGACCAGCATTCAATTGGGAGGGGCCAGCCCCTACCCTGGATTTGGCAGGATACTCTCTGCAGTGGGCGCCTATTTGCTCACGCAGCTTCACAACTTCGCACCCAGATAGCTGTAGCAACCTCATATTTACACAGCAATTCCACAGAGAACCCACTCCAGATCCAGGTGAGTGCTTCCTGCGATCAGTCACTCCAGCCTCAAGCTCCTGCTATCGCGCTTGATCAGAGTTTTTGGTATCATACTGTTTGCGCGGCGCTAAGAGTTTGCGTGGCAGGTGTCTACGCGCTCAAACAATACATCCAAGATGAGCTTCTCCTGCTTCACGTGCCCGTCGCAGTCCTCGGTGGCCGTTATCGAGCGCTTTGGTCGGGTGAGGTGTAAGCTGCGCTTCTGGGGTTCAGAAAGAAAATTATTGAATATTGCTTGGCATGTTCCTGACGCTTGCTAGTGCGCCACTCACAGTTCAACCGCTTCGCGCACGCTGGGCTCAACCTCATCAACCCGTTCTGCGGTACGTACCGCTTTGCTCTGTGGTTGGTAGCCACGCGGCAGTTGTGCGTTGTAGGCGGCGCTTAGCACATGACGTGGCGCAAGCACAGGAGAGAGTTGCTCTCAGGCTTGCAAGCAAGGAGTGGCTACCTGGGGGTCCTGACTTGAGTATGTGCAAGGCCTGTGTCCGACACATAGGCGACCCGAGTACTTCTAAGCATAGTGTTGACAAGCCGCTGAGATTTTCATGCCCTGCCTGTTGGTAGAAGGATGTTGGGTATGTTTGCCAAGCTGAGGCTTGTTTTAGCCTAGTAGTTTCAGCCTAGTAGTGTTGCGCGAAGCAGCATGGTACTTGGAAGTACCGCCTGAAGCCACACCCCAGATGGCGCTGCCAGTCTGAGCAGCCCCTGTTGCTGTAGATGACTGTGCTAACGTCCGCCTGTTTCTGCAGGCGAGTCGGTGGCCGGCCGGCTGTCACTGCGTGTGCAGCAGCTGGATGTGGCAATCGACACCAAAACCAAGGACAACGTCTTCGTGCGCATGGTTTGTGCCCTGACGCTTTGAGTATGTGTTGGTCGCAATGTACACATACGCAGATCCTTGCTCAGCAGGCACAGTTGCAGCTGTAGCGTCACGGACCTGGCACTGCACGCAGAAAGGTGTAATTTTTTGAACACGCTTATTGTGCTTGAGCATGGTGGTGAATTGCTTCTCATGAGGGCGTGTGGCCTTGCAGGTGGTCTCCGTGCAGTACCAGGTGGTGGACTCGCAGATTTCAGACGACAGCAACACAGACAGCCTGAAGCTTGCGTTTTACAAGCTGACCAACCCTCACCGCCAGATCACCTCGTGCGTCCTGCCCCTGTATCAGCGCTATCAAGCTCTTGTCTTGCTGCAGAGTGTATCCAGTGCTGCTACTGCAGAGTGTGTCTTGCGTTGTACTACAACGTTACATCAACATTTAAGGTCTGATAGCATAGCAATCCACCGTATCCAGTACAACAGCCTGAGTGGAGGTGGAATCCTCAGGTATGTCTTTGACGTCGTGCGCGCCGTGGTGCCCAAGATCGACCTGGACAACGTGTTTATTGCCAAGGAGGAGATTGCGCAGGATGTGCAGGCCACACTGACGAAGGTGCGAGGCGCTACCGTTGTCATAGTATGTTTGTCGATGCCCCAAGAGTTTGACTCGACATGACTAGGGACTAGATTTCCGCGCTCTGGCTGTTGCATCATGGCTGGAGGTGGTATGTCTACACTTAAACAGCACTGGCTCCAGCTCTGCTGACACCTGTTTGCTGCGGGTCCGTGCAGTCCATGGCGTCATTCGGCTACCAGGTGTGTGCGGCCCTCTTAAAATAGATTGCATTGAAGAGCTTGAGCGCCAGCGTTCGTTATAAAGCTCTTTGCATCCGTGCAGATACATGTAGAGTTGAAGAGGAAGGCTCAGAGCTTTAAAAAGTGAAGTCACACTCACAGTGCGACTGTGGCCTCACGTTTGCTGTGCTGACGGGCGCACTGCTGCATGCAGATCATCCAGACGCTGGTGACCGACATCGAGCCGGACTCCAAGGTGCGCGTGGCCATGAACGAGATCAACGCCGCCGTCCGCCAGCGCGCGGCCGCGCTGGAGAAGGCGGAGGCGGGTGCGCGCACCGCCATCAAGCATGTGATAAAGTTAGGAGTGTGTGGTGCCGCTTCTGTGTCGGCTGCGCTTTGTCAGGTCAAAGACGTCCATCCGCAATGCACCAGGACTGGGCATGTGCCCTGGAAATGTTAGCACAGAGGAACTGCGGGCTGGTGCAGTTGGGTTACTGCAGGTGCTGAATCAGCAGTAAAAGGAAATGCATGCTTTTGTGAGTGATTTATAATACATTGTGCTGAAGCATTGGCCCATGCGAGTGCAGAGAAGATCATGGTCGTGAAGAAGGCGGAGGCGTCTGCCGAGGCCAAGTTCCTCGAGGGTGCGTGCCCACTGACCTTTGCTTGACATTGAGAGTGGTATGCAAAGCTAGGGTGAATGAGTGGGTGCTTTTCTGCGCACTGTGAGCAGCTGTGTGGAAGCGCAGCACCCCTTCATGCACTTTCATGCTTGCATTTAATTATGTCGCGTTCTTGCAATTTTATATGCTGCCGTCACGTTTGCACCTCCACATGCAGTGTCATTACTGAGCGCGCTCGCGTTCTGTACAATAGCATCGGCATCGCAGCACGAGTGGGTGGTGCAGTTGCGGCAAGTGCGCTTCTGCTGTGATAGTGTTGTGATGCCCTGTCGGCTGGCTGCGCAGGTCAGGGCATTGCGCGGCAGCGCCAGGCCATCGTCAATGGGCTGCGCGAGAGCGTGACCGCGTTTGGCGAGGACGTCAAGGACGTGTCCAGCCGCGATGTGCTGGAGCTGATGCTGCTCACGCAGTACTGGTGCGCGCACAGCACCGCACACATGCTCTGTTTTTCGTTCCGCAGCCCCAGGCTGCGCTGCCACAGGTCGTGTGTTGCCTGACACCGAGTAGAGAGTGAAATGCTGCAAGGGATGCTGAGGTCACTGACGTGTGTATGCCTTCACAAGCTCATCCTGGATGTGACGTGCAATGATAATGTGTGGATCTGTGATATTGTTACCATCTACCTCTTGCTAATGGGAACAAACCTGTACTCAGCTCCCGCTGCACCTATGGCAGAAGGCCGCTGGCGTCTGACGTGTGCGGGGTGCCTGCTGCAGCGACATGCTCAACAACGTCGGCGCGCGCGGCGGCAACTCCACCATCTTCATGAACAGCAGCCCGGGCGCCATGGCCGAGCTGGGCACCCAGATGCGGACCGCTTTCACCCAGGCGGCGGCCGGCTCGCAGGCCCTGAGCCAGTCCATGAAGCGCGAGTAGGTGTCAGCCCCGTTTTGAGGGGCAGCCGCTCAGGTGGTGCTGATCCGGGTATCGCGCTAGTGCTACGCAATGTTCGTGAGGTGTGGTAGGATCGGGGTCCAGCGGTCAGGCTTGCATGACCTCGACCAAGGCTGGTACATGCCCGGGCAGCCTGGACACGCATTGCGTCTGGTGCTGTGGGGTCCTGGGTTCACCTGCTCTACTGCGGAGCTTGTGCCAGGCGGCTGCCGACCTGATGGCGCATCCTGGCTGGCGGGACCTGTGACCATGGTTCAGTCAGAAGCTGTGCATACAGCACTCATACAGGATTGTATATAGCTGGGAGTGGACAAGGGCTGGTCAAGCTGGGGCTGTTTTTGAGGTCCTACCACACCTATCACATACGTCGTAGCAGGAGATGATGCTACCACTATACTGCGCAATTTTGGACGTGTGTTGTATCCGCCCTGCATCTGTGTTGCTGCCTTACTTCTCTGTCTTCACAGCACTGCTTTAACAGCGTGTGCGCAGTGTGGATGCAGTTTAGGAGTGCCCAGTGTTATTGTCGTTTCCCAGTTAGGCCATTGTGCTTGCCTGCATGCTTTATTATTTGCTTGACTCACAGCTTCTGCTGTACCGCATGTGCCTGCATGCGGTGTATATGTGTAATCAACATGGCAACTTGGTCATATTTTGTTCAGGTAGTAGCTAGCTGTAAGTGAGCAAACACGCAGTCTGTGGATGGCCTGCATGCCTCTACACTGTACCTGCATCTACCCTAGGACAATGCCTGTGTTATGACTACATCAGATACACTTCAGATGAGCGACTGGCCGCTGTCATATGCTTGGGCCATGTTCACTGTGCGTCCATTTGCCTCAGCCCCACCCTGTACTGCAGCCTGTGACTCTATTGTGTCCACCGATGCGCCCTTCCTGCCTTGCAGCAGGGCGGGTGTGCCGCCACCTCCAGCCCCACCGATCCCTGCAGCCCATGCGGCGAGCGGGTCGTCCTGCTGTCGCTGCGCATGCGTTGGCTGCCCGTCCGCGGCCGGCTCAGCGGCAGTCCCAGCCTCATGCACGGTCAGGCCGCTGAAGTCCAGCAGAGCCGGCGGCTCATCGGCGGTGGGACTCAGCCCCAGCCCAGGCTCAGGCTCGGAGCCCAAGACCGGCATGGGCCCTGCCGTGGGCCCGCCCAGGGCATCAGGGAGCGCCAGAGCGCCGCGCGCCACATCACTCGCGGGCTCTGAACCCAGGTCACGCGCCGCGGACGGGGCATGCGCAGGGCCTGGGGCGCTGCGGCGCGGGCTGGCTGCACCCCGAGCGCCCACCTGGGCGGCTGCGCCCGGGGGAGCTGCCTGGTCCACAGGCGAGGCGCCCTGGGCCACGCCTCCATCGGGGTCCGCCGTCGGCGGCGGCCCAGGCCTGCTCTTTGGGGCGCCGGCGGTGCGCATGGAATCGCTCGGCGCGCTGGCGGGCGCAGCGAGTCCCTCCTGGCGCTTGGCGTCGCCTGCCGGGGCAGCACTGCTCGCGGCGGCGCTCCGGGGCGCGGCGGCCGCTGCTGGCGATGCCGGCAGCCCCTCTGGCTTGCCTGCCACGCGCTCCGTCGGCCCCGCGCCTGCCGGCGCCCGCTCAGTGCTGCCTGCATGCTCAGAGACGCCTCCCAGCTGCGGTCCGCCCGCCTGGGCCGGCGGGCCCATGCCCTCAGCGGCTGTTGGGCCGGGCCCGGACGCGGCAGCATGGGACGCTGGCGCGGACCCGCCCTTGCTGACAGACTCAGGCTTGGGGCTGGCGGCGGTGGCGGCGGCGGCGGCGGCGCCGCCGCGGCTCCCAGCCCAGCCGGAACCGACTGCGGCGGCCCAGCCTGCGCCGCGCGCCAGCGCCGCGCCCGCGCCGCTGCGCGCGGCCGGCGCGGCGCTGGCGCCCTGGCTGGGTCGCGCGGCGTCGCCCGCCGCGTCGCTCGCAGGCTGGGCGGGCGCCGCATCGCCGCCGCCGCCGCCGAACGCGACAAAGCGGCTGAATAGCGAGCCCGCCAGGCTGGGCCCCTCTGCGCCCTTGGGCTTCGAGCTTGCCTCGGTACGCTCAGGCTCGGCCTGCTTCACTGCGGCCCTGGGCGAAGCTTTGGCTGCCTGCACAGCATCCGCCACTCTGCCGCCGCCGCCGCCGCCGCCGCCGCCGCCGCCCGGCTTTGCAGCCCCCGCCGCAGCGTCCAGCTGCCGCCGCAGCACGGCATTGACGCGCAGGTGCAGCTGCCCGTTCTCAGCCAGCACGCCCGCAAACGCGCGTCGCAGCGCGGCCTCGTCGGCCAGCGCGACGACGGCGCCGTTGGCCGCAGCGTGCGGGCCGGGGCCCGGCCCGGCCAGCTCGCTCAGCCCCTCGGCGCCGTCGGCCGCGCCGCGCGCGGCGTGCGGCCCGGCAGGTGGCGGCGCCTCCCCGGCGCCTGCGCCGCGCGGCGCCGGGGGCGGCGCGGCGAGCAGGCGCGCCTCCGCCAGCAGCATCTGCGGCCGCCGCCAGCAAGTCAGGGTCTCTGATCAAACCCTGTAGCAGTGCTGGTTTCACATCTTCCCGTACGCCCAGAACCACTCTGTGCTCAAGCGTGCGGAGCGAATGCACAGGCATGGCATCCCGCACCGCGGCGTGAGCCCACAAAGACGAGGGCTTGCGTGTCTGCCAAATGATTATGAGGCTGCTAGACAACCTCGGCACACACACAGCGCATGCCTGCCGCCACGCCCACACACAGGCGACGCTGACAGAGCACCACGCCGCGGGCGTCCGGCCTCGCCCGAAACGCCCCAAGCCCGCAGCGCGCGCGCGCGCCTGCAGGCGCCCGTCGCTGACCGCGAGCAGCTCTGCGTCGCCGGCCGCGCCGCCGCGCCCCGCCTCGGCGCGCTCGGCGGCCGCCAGCGCGTCCGCGGCCGCGTCCGCCAGCCGCTCGCGCAGCGCGGCCACCTCGCCCAGCAGCGCGCGCACGCGCGCGGGGCTGCCGCCGCCGCGCCCGCCGGCGCCCGGACCGCGCGGGCTCGCCTGCTGCGGCCGCGCGCCGGCCGCGGCCGCGGCGGCCGCCGCGGCCCCCGCGCGCCCCCCGCGGGCGGG